>Ga0209573_1000314_pt1 | contig 111721 bp, 91 predicted proteins | sample TNRBio252014_DNA_FD_185870 | JGI IMG/M metagenome (GOLD analysis project Ga0209573, IMG submission 185870) | Wastewater treatment Type I Accumulibacter community from EBPR Bioreactor in Madison, WI, USA - TNR Reactor_6/25/2014_ DNA (SPAdes)... | ecosystem: Engineered > Bioreactor > EBPR >...
CGAAATTCAGCGAGACCGGCTACGTCGGCGCGGATGTGGACGATCTGGTGCGCGATCTCGTGGCGAAAGCGAACGGCGACATCGAGCTGGCCGAGCACGGCATCATTTACCTGGATGAAATCGACAAACTGAGCAGCGGGCCGGAAAAACTGGGCCGCGACGTGAGCGGACGTGGCGTGCAAACCGCGCTGCTCAAGCTCATGGAGGAAACCGAGGTGCCGCTCTACGCGCCCAACGACATCCGCAGCCAGATGCAGATGATGTTCGACACGCGCAAAGGCCGCACCGGCCGCGAGGTGGTGAACACGCGCAACATCCTCTTCATCGTCAGCGGGGCGTTCAGCGGGCTGGACAAGATCATCGAGAAGCGCACGAACCGGAAGTCTATCGGCTTCGTCTCCGCAGACACGAAGACGACCGCCTCCGAGCATCTGTTCCGCGAATCGCGCACCAAGGACTTCATCGACTACGGCTTCGAGGCCGAATTCATCGGTCGTCTGCCGGTGCGCGTGGTGTGTGATCCGCTCAGCGCGGATGACATGTTCCAAATCATGAAAAACTCCGAGGGCAGCCTCATCCGCCAGTATGAGCGCGAATTCGCGGCCTACGGCGTGAAGGCCACGTTTGAGGACGACGCGCTGCGCGAGATCGCCAGCCGCGCCGAGGAGGAAAAAACCGGCGCGCGCGGTCTCGTCACCGCCTGGGAGCGTGTGCTGCGTGATTTTAAATTCGAGATGCCCAGTCTCGGCCTGCCGGGGCTGCTCATCGACGGCGCTCTCGTCAAAAATCCCGAGCAAGTGCTCGCTCGTTGCCGCACGGAGGCCGCCACATTCGCGGTCGTGCTCGGCGCGGCGCATGCGGATGAGATCAAGGCCTTCGCCGGGCGTTTTCAGCGCGAGCACGGCTTCATGCTCGACTTTGACAGCAGCGCCATCGTCGCGATCGCCGCCAGGGCGCAGCGCGAGGGCATGCACGTCGAGGCCATGTGCGCGAAACTGTTTAAAGACTACCCCTTTGGCCTGAAACTCGTCACCCGCAGCACCGGGGAAACCAGCTTCGCCCTCTCCGCCGACGCGATTGCGAATCCCGACAAGTTTGTCAGCGAACTCGTCGTCAGCGCCTGCCGTCAGCGGCCTGAAGCGCAGTCATCCAACATCATCGACATCACCCCCGAATTTACTTCTCATGAATCGTAACCACGCTGCCGCCATGTTCATCGGCGTGCTCGTCTGCATCCCGCTGCTGGCTCTTTATCACTTTGGCTTTTTCCAGAGCACGTCAGACTGGTTCGCGGGGCTGTATGCGCGTGGCTTCGTCCTGCCGCAGGGCGGTTTGAAGCGTCTGGTCTGGCTGCAATACGGTTACTACACGGTGATGGCCTTCGCCAGCGCCTGGGTGTGCATCGAGATGCTCTCTCAGTGGCGGCGCTTCGCTTTTCTGCTCGGCGGCACCTTCCTGACGGTGACCTTTGCCTGCGTCATGGCCATGAGCGGCATTTTGTTTGAGCCGGTGTCCGGCTCGCTGGCGCTGTGGTTCGCCGGGATCGCAGGCATCGCCGTCGGCGGCACGGTGAACGGCTACCGCCGTCATGTGATGCGCGAGTATTTTGTGGGACGCTTTTCCACGCGTTTGTTTGAGGAGCTGGCAGATCAAAACAATCCCGCAAAGATGACGGAGCGCCGAGAGATCACCGTGCTGACCTGCCGCCTGCTCAATCACGCCGAACTCAGCACCGGCATCGAATCGCGGCAGTTCGAGGAGCTGGCCACGCACTTCCAGCGCAGCGTCACGGAGTTCCTCATCGCCCGCGGCGCCTATCTGGACGACTGCGATCCGCGCCAGGTGCGCGTGTTCTTTGGTTTTCCGCTCTCCGACGAGCATCACGCGCTGCATGCCGTGCAAGTCGCCGCTGTGCTGCGCACGCAGTTGAGCGTGGTCACACGCGAGATCGAGCAGCGCTTTGGCAAGAAGGCGCAGATCGGCGTGGCTTTCAGCACCGGGCCGGCGGTCTGTGGTCTGTATGGCGTCAGCCACTTCGAGAGTTTCAGCGCCATTGGCGATGTGATCGACTTCGCCTCGCAGCTCTGTGTGTTGAATGCCGAGTACGGCAGCAAGGTGCTCATCAGCGCCCGCACCTACGCCTTGGTCAAAGACAACGCCGAGGTGCGGCCGATGGAGATGGTCTGCGCCGCCGGTTCCAGCCAGATGAGCGAAGTCTATGAGCTGCTGGCCGAAAAAGGCACGCTCTCAGAGCAGGACACCCGCGCTCGTGACGCCTTCTGGCAGGGCGTGGTGCAGTATCGCAAGGGCGACCTCAAACAAGCCCTCGCCAGCTTCAAAAGCGCCACCTTCGAGGACCGCGAGGACGCGCCGCTGAAATACTTCACCGAGCGCGTCGAGGCGGCGCTGAAGGAAAAAACCGTTCCAGAAAAGGAAACGCCCAAACACTCGCGCAAACTCGCCGCCACCTGATTTCCGCCTCTTTGGCGTTCCGTCATTCGTCATTTCTGCCGTGCGCATCGACTACCCACCCGCCATCCAGCGTCTCGTGGCCCAGCTCAAGTCGCTGCCCGGCCTCGGTCCGCGCAGCGCGGAGCGCCTGATGCTCTGGCTGCTGCAGATGCCGGATGCGCGCATTACCTCGCTCTCACACACCCTGCTGGAGGCCAAGGAGCGCATCGTGCCGTGCTCCGACTGCGGCTTCTTCATCGAGCACGACAACGCCTGCCTTCTCTGCCACGATCCACGCCGCAACCAACGTTTGTTATGTGTCGTCGAACAAGCCGCCGATGTGTTGCGGCTGGAGCGCAGCGGTGCTTTTCAAGGCCTGTATCATGTGCTCGGCGGTCGTTTGTCGCCGCTCGACAATGTGACGCCCGAAGACCTGCGCATGGAGTCGCTCGTGGAGCGTGTGCGTGATCTGCACACCGAGGAGGTCATCATCGCCCTCGGTTCCGATGTCGAGGGCGAGGCCACCGCCAGCTACATCGCCGATCTGCTGCGCCCTGCGGGCATTTCCATCACGCGTCTGGCCCAAGGCATGCCTGCGGGCGGCAATCTTGATCATGTGGATGAACTCACGCTCTACCAAGCCCTGCATGGTCGGCGTAATATGGGCTGAGGGCTTAACAGCTTGTTGAAAACCCTCCGCCGTGAGAGGTGTCGAATCTGTAGGCGGCTCTTCTGGCGTGGGTTGGCAGAAAAGCTGGAATTGCAACGCGCACGTCCTGAACCTATGCTGCTGCCATGTCAAAGGACACGCTGGCTCACCGACTGGGCACCACGGCCCATGTTTCCCCGCTGCTGATGAAAGCGCGGCGTCTGGGCCTGCGCGTCCCGGAGGATCTCTGCACACTAGCGGTGCAGCGGGGTTGCAGGCACTACTGGCAAGGCAACGAACCGCCCAAGGAACTACTGACGCAGGAACAGCTCTCGAACGCGGAACTCGCGCTGGCTCTGCTGACGGTGGCCGGGAGATATGACCCGCACGCGATCCGCTGCGGTGCTGCGATGCTGGGTGCCGAGGGCAATGATCCAGCCGATCTGGCACGCCTGACAATGTGGGAGCGAAGCGAGACTGTCGTGCGCTATGTGACTGAGTGCGGGCTTCACTTTGAGCCTGAAAATTCGTTCTGGAGAGAATTGCTCTCTCTGCTGCCCCCGGTCGCTGTCCCGAAAACCGGTGTGCTGCCGCATCCGACACGCTTTGTCGCCATGAACGGATATGAGCGTGGTGTGGGCAAAAAGATCACCATAGAATGGCAGCGTCCACAACACCGCCCGGCTGCATGACCAACGCGGAGATCATCGCCGCCACTCTGGACGGGCTGCTTGACCATGAGGTGTCACTTGTGGCCTATGGCAGGGCGGCGATTGCACTGGGTTTTGATCATGTGCCCGAGGCGGTGGGCCGGTCGCTGGACATGGACGTCATCCTCCGTTTCTCCCATGCGGCGGAGCTTGAGGCGGATGATCAGTTCTGGGAAGCGCAGGCCCAAGTGAATACCGTGCTGGAAAAGCAGGGACTCTACATGACGCACCTGTTTCAAGAAGACCAGGTCTTCCTGCGCCCCGAGTGGGAACAGCACATCGTTCCCGTCCTGCGCCCGCCGACGCGCTGGCTGCAGCTCTACCGTCCGGCGACCATCGACCTCATCCTGACGAAGATGATGCGGGGAGATGATCCGCAGGACATGGCGGACGTGGACTTCCTGATCCGCCATGATCACATCACGCCAGAGCAGATGGAGCCCGCCTTCGCCACGGTGCGGATGCCGGACATCCAGGAACTGCATGACGCTTTTGACCGGGCGCTGCCCGTGGTGCGGGCGTTGTTGAAGAATGCCGCATGAATTTCCGCTGAAAGCGATCACGCCAGCCCTAGCTCGGCCACTTGGTCCTCATCCAGGCCGAGATAGTGTCCCAGCTCGTGGAGGAAAGTGATGCGCACCTCGTCGCGGTAGGTTTGAAGGTCGCCGTTGCAGTCGTCCCACAGGTTGTCGAGAAAGAGCCGGATGCGCGGCATTTCATCCGGTGATTCGGGCAGGGGATCGCAGCGGGCGTTGCCTTTAAAGAGGCCGAGAAGATCAGGATCGAGGTCTTCGTCGATGTCGATCAGCGCATCCATCTCGCAGAACTCGATGCGGCATTCGGCGGCTTCATCGCGAATTTCCTGGGGCAGGGCCAGCAGGGCGGACTTCACCACACTGGTGGCGACGGATTGGAGACGTTCAAAGCGCATGCGGATTATTTCTTCGCGGTTTGCGGCTTCTTTTTGAGGGCTTCAATCTCTTTGGACTGGTCCTCGGACTTCTTTTGAAGCTGCTGCACGCGGTCCCAGAGGTTTTTCAGATCGGCGGGGCTTTCGAGGCCCGCGCGGATGTCTTGTGCGGACTTGGCGGCGGCTTCACGCACCGGATCAATGCGGTCTCCGCTGCTGATGGCGAGCATGAGGTCGAGCAGGCCGAGCGCTTTCGGATCACGCAATGTGCCGAGCGCCTTCGCGGCAGCCACGCGCCAGTCGCGGCGTGGATCGCTGAGCTTCTCGGCGAGGAAATCTCGCACGGCATCGCGATTTGGATTCGTGGGGCGGCGTGCAAGGAAAGCGAGCGCTTCGAAGGCGGTGCTGGCATCGCGTCCGCGCAGCTCGTGCGGTTGTTGCAGTCGTGCGAGCACGGCGGGAACGGCGGATTCATCATCCTGCGCTCGCAAGGCTTTGATGGCAGCCAGTTCGAGAGTGCTTTGATAGCTGGAGGCGGCGAGATGCTTCTTCAAAGCCTCGCTGACCACCGGCTCGCCGGGTCGTGCGCTCCATGTCTCGACGATGGTGGCGAGAATGGCGGGATTTTTCTCACTCTGGGCCATCTTCCACAACGTTTCGCGGGATTCAGGCGTGTGGAGGCTGGCGAGCGCCTGCACGACGGCTTTGCGCGTCGCCGCGTGTTTTTGATTTTCGCTGCTGGCGATCAATTCAGCCCGGGCTTCCGGCTCCCCGATCTTCGCGAGCACTTTGGCCGCTTCGCTGCGCACCGCGTGAAATTTGTCCTCTCGCAGGATTTGGCCGAGTTTGGCGATGTGTTTGCGGTCCAGCGTTCGCACGGCCAGAAGGCGGCCGATCAGGTCGGATTCGAGCTGCTTGTCGAGCATCGGGCCGGGCGGTGTGAAGCTGATCTTCGCCAGCACGGTGAAATCCGGGTCGATGCGCACGAGTTCCGGCTGCGCGGGCAGAGTGAAGTGGAAATCCTCGACTTCTTTGCTGACATCCATCGTGAAACGAATGGGCTCTTTCTGCCCGGCCACCTTGAAGCTCGCCGGCAGCGGCACACGGAACAGGCGCACCTGCTCGCTGAGCTTCTGCGTCTGTCGCACGGTGATTTTGGCGAGTTTGGCGTTGGAGTCCCACGCGTGATCGACCTTCAGCTCCGGCACGCCGCCGTGATACAGCCATTGGTCGAAGAACTGGTCAAACGACAGGCCGCTGACCTCCTCGACGACATTCTGCAAGTCATCCGTGCTCACGATGCCGTTGCGATGGCGGTCGAGATACGTTTTCATGCACTTGCGAAACAAATCGGGGCCAAGCTGGCTGCGCAGCATGTGCAGTACCCACGCGCCTTTTGGATACGCTCGGTTGTCGAACTGCTGCATCGGATCACCGTAATCACGCCAGACGATGGGCCGTGTGTCGTTCGCGCCAAAAACTTCCTGCGCTTCGAGCCAGAGCGAGTATTTCATCGCGTCCGTGCCGAGCTTCTGCTCCTCGTAAAGGATGGTGTAGTAGCTGGCGAAGCCCTCGTTCAGCCACAGGTGCGCCCAGTCGCGGCAGGTGACGAGATCGCCGAACCACTGATGCGCGGTTTCATGCGCGTCGAGGCGATGCAGGGTGCGCAGTTCCTCCGTGTCTGCGTTGAAGAGCATGTCAGCGGCTTCAAAGGTGCAACTCGTGTTCTCCATGCCACCGGCCAGGAAATCGAGGCAATAGACCTGCCAGTATTTGTCCCACGCGAAAGGCACGCCGATCTCCTTTTGGTAAAACTCGATGATCTTCCGTGTGTCAGTGAACGCATTCGCTGCCTGCGCGGCATGTGAGGGCGGCACCAGCATCGCCAGCGGCAGTTTGCCCGCCTTGTCCTCCAGCTTGTGGAAATGCCCAGCGGCTAGGGCGATGAGGTAGTTCACATGCGGCTGGTTTTGCAGCCAGTGAAACGTGACGAGTCCATCAGCGCCTGCTTTTTCGTTTTGCAGCGTGCCGTTGGAAACGACCTGCATGCCCTTCGGAACATGGCAGACGACCTCGCTGGTGAAGCGTTCGTTTGGGTAGTCGTAGCTTGGGAACCAGAAGCGATGCAGCTCCGCCTCGCCCTGGCTCCACACCTGTGTGTCGCCAGCCTTGTAGCCCATCTCGGGCGTGCGGAAATACAGGCCATGCTCCGGCTGCGCCGAATACTTCACCGTGAGCGTGACCTCGGCATCGGGGGCGATGGCGGATGCGAAAGTGATGATCAGTTTCTCATTCGTCACCTCGTGTTCGGCCACTTTAGCGCCTTCGGCCTTCACTTCGACGATGTTCAAATCCACCGCATCGAGCTCCAGCCTTGCCAGCGGCAGTGCGATGGGCTTGAAGCGCATCGTCGCTGTGCCGGAGACCGTGCGTTTCACAAAGTCCGGCGTCACATCGAGCTTCAGGTGCAGCACATCGACACGCCGGTCCCGCGCATACTTCCGACCGGCGACGATCTTGATCGGCTGCGGCAGCAAATGCTTCTCGCAATGCCGGCACTCGAAGGAATCGGCAAAAGCGCTCGAAATGAGCAGTGCAGCGGCGAGAAGGAGGTGGTGGAGTCGCATGATGAGCGCGAGCATCCCGAAGGCACCGTGGAATGGCAAGGACAAACCGGAAGGACAGCGCCTGCGGTCGCGTATTGGCCTCGTCATGCTCACCTTCTCCGACCACAGCCAGGGATCATCACGCCTTCAGCGGCGTGATTTTCTGCGCATCGGCGGTCTGGGGTTGGGTGGGCTTGGTTTGAGCGAAGTGATGGCGCTCAAGGCGCTCGGAGCCTCGCAGAAGCGGCTGCTCAAGGACAAGTCGGTCATCTTCCTGTTCATGCACGGCGGGCCGTCGCAGTTTGAGACGTTTGATCCGAAGATGGACGCGCCCTCGGAAATCCGCAGCGTGACCGGCGAGATCAAGACGAAGCTCCCAGGCGTCACCTTTGGCAGCACGTTTGAGCGACTGGCGAAGCTGGCGGACAAGTTCAGCATCGTGCGCTCGTTCGTCACCGGCGATGCGATTCACGACATCAAGACCATCGTCGGCAAAGACACGCTGAAGGCGAATGTCGGCTCGCTCTACTCGCGCATCGCCGGTCCGCTGCGCAAGGGCAGCGCCATGCCGACCAATGTGGCGTTGTTTCCTCAGGCCATTTCATCCGCCGCGATGCCGGTGATCAAAAAATTCGGCGATTTCACCTCCAGCGGCGAGTTTGGAGCCACCTACCAGCCCTTCGTGCCTGGTGCGGGCAGCGGGGCGCAGGCGGACATGACTTTGAGCCTGCCGCAGGGGCGGCTCGATGACCGCCGCACACTCCTGACCTCGTTGGATCAATGGAAGCGCAGCATGGATGCCAGCGAGTCGGTCGGCGGCATGTCGGAGTTCCAAACCCTGGCCTTCGATGTGTTGCGGCGCGGTGTGTCGGACGCGTTTGATCTCTCCAAGGAAGATCCGCGCCTCATCGAGCGCTACGACACCTCCAGGCTGCTGCCGAAGGACCACATCAGCACGCAGTGGAACAACCGCGAGCACTACGCTGACAACGCCGCCACCCTCGGCAAGCTGCTGCTGATGGCCCGCCGCTTGTGCGAGCACGGCTGCGGCTTTGTCACCGTCACCACGAGCTTTGTGTGGGACATGCATGCGGACAACAACAACGCGCCCTGCCGCACTGGCATGGACTACGTTGGCCGACCATTCGATCACGCTGTCTCCGCACTCATCGAAGACATCGAAGCCCGTGGCTTGAGCGACAAGATCATGCTCGTCTGCTGCGGCGAGATGGGGCGCTCACCAAAACTGAATGCCAAAGGTGGTCGGGATCACTGGGGTGGTCTCGCGCCGCTCATGATTTACGGCGGAGGTTTGAAGATGGGCCAGGTCATCGGTCAGTCGGCCCGCAATGGTGGTGAGCCTGCCTCCGAGCCGATCACGATCCCCGATTTGATCGCCACCATCATGCACACGCTCGTCGATCTTGGAGAAGCGCGTGTCACCGACGGCCTGCCGCCGAATTTGCTGAACGTGCTGACGCGTGGCGAGCCGATCCGGGGGCTGGTGTGACCCTGGCGGGCAAAGGCGTTGCATTTGCGCCCAAATTTGCGATGCATGCGGCCCCCCATGACCCCGAAAATCGACCCCGCCCTGCACCGCGACAAAAAGCCGGACTGGATTCGCGTGACTTTGCCGCGTGATCCGAAGTTTTGGAGCACCAAAGGGCTGATCACGGACCTGAAACTGCACACGGTGTGCGAGGAGGCGCAATGCCCGAACCGTTGGGAGTGCTGGAGCCAGGGCACAGCGACGTTCATGATCGCGGGGGATCGCTGCACGCGGGCCTGCGGCTTCTGCGCGGTCAAAACGGCCAAGCCCTTTGCTTTGGAAGCGGACGAGCCGCAACGCGTGGCCGAGGCGACGAAGCGCATGGGCTTGAACCACATCGTGATCACTGCCGTGGCGCGGGATGATGTGAAAGACGGCGGTGCGGAGCATTTTGCGCGGACCATTGAAGCCGTGCGAGAGGCGGTGCCGACGATCACGATTGAGATCCTCGTTCCCGACTTCAACGGCAAGGACGACGCGCTTGAAGTGGTGATGAAAGCGAAGCCGCACATCTTCAATCACAACCTGGAAACGGTGGAGCGCCTGACGCCGCTGGTGCGCAGCCGGGCGATGTATCATCGCAGCCTGCATGTGCTGAAGCGCGCGAAGGCGATGGCGGAGGAGCTTGGCACGAAATGCGCCACGAAGAGCGGCCTCATGCTCGGCCTCGGCGAGACGGAGACGGAGCTGTTTCAGGCGATGGACGACCTGCGTGAACATGACGTGACCGTTTTGACCCTGGGGCAGTATCTGCGCCCCTCCGCGCAGCATCTGCCGGTGATCGAGTACATCCACCCGGACACCTTTGAAAACTACAAGCAGATCGCCCTGAAAAAAGGCTTCCGCCATGTGGCCAGCGCCCCGCTGGTGCGCAGCTCGTATCACGCCTCGGATTTCAAGCCGGAGCTGGATCTGGAGTAACCGCCGCGCGGAGGGAAATGCGTCAAACCAGGGCGCAAACACGTATGACGTGCATGCACATTGGCATCACAGGAGCGACGGGTTTCATCGGCGGTCATCTCGCGGCTTGTGCCGCAAGCCACGGGCATGAGGTGGTGGCTTATTCGCGCGGGCAACGTGAGGTGTCGCATGCCGTTGAAACTCTTCGCCAGCCCGCCGAAGCGCCGCATGCATTGCCGGAGGCTCGACTTGATGCATTGGTTCATCTTTCGGGCGAGTCACTGATGGGCCTATGGACTGCGGAGAAGCGGAAACGCATCTGGCAAAGCCGCGTGGATTTCACGGAAGCGCTGGTTGCGCACCTCGCAACGTGGAAGCCGGAGAACCGGCCCAAGGTGCTGGTTTGTGCCTCGGGAGCCGGATTTTATGGTGATAGCGGTGATGAGCCGGTGGACGAAGATTCGTCGCGTGGCGAGGGCTTCTTGGCGGATGTCTGCGGTGGCTGGGAAAAGGCCGCGCTGAGCGCTGAAACGCTGGGCATGCGCGTGGTGCTTCTGCGCACGGGCATGGTGCTGGGACCGGATGGGGGAGCGTTTCCGCTGTTGAAGCGTGTGTTTGGCCTCGGACTCGGCGGCAGGCTTGGATCAGGCAAGCAATGGATGGCGTGGATTCACGTCGAGGATGCTGCGGGGATCATTCTGAAGGCGATTGAGACTGAGACAGTACGCGGCCCGGTGAACTTGTGCGCGCCTGAAGCTGTGACGAACGCGGAGTTCACTGCCAAACTGGCTGCCGCGCTGAAACGCACGGCTTTTTTCCATGCGCCAGCCTTTGCGCTCAAGCTGCTGCTGCGCGGCATGGCGGAGGAGATGCTGCTGGGCGGGCAGCGAGTGATTCCTCGCGTTGCGACGGAGATGGGCTACGGTTTTGAGCATCCGACACTCGCTGGCGCGTTCAAGGCGCTGGTCTGAGGTTTGCAATGGTTTGCCGTGGTTGGCGATTGTTTCAAACCACTGTCAACCATTGCCAACGACCGTAAACAACCGTCAACTCCCGCACCATGGCTTCCCAGCAGACCACCATCGGCATCATCTACGATTACGACCAGACGCTCAGCCCGACCTACATGCAGGATGAGACGCTGTTCCCGCACTTCGGGATCAATCCGGGGCAGTTCTGGAAACGCAGCCGCGAACTGGTGGATACCGAAGGCTACGATGGCGAACTGGCCTACCTGAAGTGCATGCTGGACTATCTGGACATGGACCGGCCCACGAATGAGGATTTGCGGAAGCTGGGTGAGAAGCTGCGCTTTTACAAAGGAGTGCCTGAGCTGTTCGGGGAGCTGAATGCCGTGCTCAATGACCAGCACAGGCTGCTGGGCGTGAAAGTCGAGCACTACATCATCTCCAGCGGCTTGAAGGCCCTGCTGGACGGCTCGGCGCTCGCTCCGTTTGTGAAGCGCATCTTTGGCTGCGAGTTCGGCGAGGACAAAAACGGACGCATCACCTTCCCGAAGCGCGTGATCAGCCACACAACGAAGACGCAGTACATCTTCCGCATCAACAAGGGCATGCTGGAGCCGCATGAGGATGTGAACGACCACATGGCGCACGAACTGCGGCCGATTCCCTTCCAGCACATGATCTATGTGGGCGACGGACCGACGGACGTGCCCTGTTTCACGCTGATGAAGCGTTACGGTGGGCATGCGGTGGCAGTGTACAACCCGGATGAGCCAAGCCGCAGCAGCTTCCGCAAATGCTACCAGCTCAACGGTCTGGCCGACCGCGTGAAGCACATCGCGCCCGCCGATTACCGCCCCGGCAGCCACCTGCGGCTGCTGCTGGAGGAAATGGTGCTGGAGATCGCCGACGGCATTGTGCGGAAGAAGCGCCAGGAGATCGAAGACGGCACGGTGTCAGCGCCGCATTTCTGAGCCGCTGGCTCAGAATAGCTGATAGCTGATAGCTGATGGGGATCGCGGGTGGTGCGTGGCTTGGGGTTAAGCTGGGGGGCAGGCTGATATTCGTAACTTTAGGATTGCTCGGCTATTAGCCATTGGCTATTCGCTATCGCCCATGGCGACCTACCAACACTTTGAGGAGCTGCCGGTGTGGCAGGAGGCGGCGCGGCTTTACAACTTGGTTTTGGATTTGATGGAGGAACATGGAGCGCTGTTCACGCCGGGCTTTCGCAATCAGATCGACCGCGCAGGCCTGTCGGTGTCGAACAACATCGCGGAAGGTTTTGATCGTGTGACCACGGCTGAATTGCTCACGTTTCTCGGTTATGCACGAGGCTCGGCGAGCGAGGTGAAGTCGATGTGCGCGGTGATTTTGACGCGGAAGAAGATCAAGCCCGCGCTGGGCTTGCTGCAGGCCATCCGGGCCGTGTGCGAATCCTGCCTGAAGCAGCTCACGGCCTGGATGTCCCAGATCGACTCCGGCCCGGTGCAGGGGAAACGCCATCTGACCGGAACGGACCAGCGCCGCCGGGACGAGGGCAGGATCGCTTCGGAGTGGCGGCTGAAGTTTCTGCGCAGCATCCAGCCGAATCATCCGCTTTATAACTCACCCGAGGCTCGGAAGGCGCGCGGAGAGGCTGGGGAATGATAGCGGATGGCTGATAGGCAATAGCCGATGGCGATTGATCCGTAGGCTATTCCTCCTCAGCAAACAGCAATCCCGCGCGCCCGCATGTCGTGGAACCATTCGACGTATTTTGGCACGCCTTGGGCGATGGATGTGGTGGGCTTGAAGCCAAGGAGGGCTTTCGCTTTGCTCACGTCAGCGGAGGTGATGGGCACATCGCCGGGTTGCTCGGGGAGCTGGTTGATGGTGGCTTTTTTTCCGAGCGCCTGCTCGATGGTGGCGATGAGTTCGTTGAGCGAGACGTTTTGGGAACCGCCTAGGTTGAAAATGTCGCAAATCGGGCCGGTGCGGTAGTTCAACGCGCCGCTGATGCCGTCCACGATGTCATTGATGTAGGTGTAGTCGCGCCGGGTAGTGCCATCGCCGAATTTGTCGATGGGTTTGCCATCCTCAATCAATCGGGTGAATTTGGAGATGGCCAGATCCGGGCGTTGGCCCGGGCCATAGACGGTGAAGAAGCGCAGGGACACCGTCTTGATGCCGTAGAGATGGCTGTAGTTCGAGCACATCTGCTCGCCGGCCATTTTGGTCATCGCGTAGGGGCTGATGGTTTGCAAAATGGGGTCGGTCTCGGCGAAGGGCACTTTTTTGTTCACGCCATAGACGGAGGAACTGCTGGCGGAAACAAAGTGCTTCACACCGGTGCGGCGGGCGGCTTCGAGCAGGTTGAAAGTGCCCTTGATGTTCGTGTCGATGTAGAGCTCTGGCTGCTCGATGGAGGGGCGCACGCCGGCGCGGGCGGCCAGATGGATGACGGCGTCAAAATGGCCCTCGTTGAAGACTTCGGTCACAAAAAGTGGGTCGGTGATGTCTCCCTCGCGGAATTTGATCTTGAAACCGAGCGCCTTGAGGTTTTCGCGCTTGATGGCGGGGTTGTAGTAATCGTTGAGGCTGTCAATGATGGTGATCTGGCCCGCGTCGTCACGGAGCAGGCGTTGTACAGTGTGGGAGCCGATAAACCCGGCGCCGCCGGTGACGAGAATCTTCATGGGATTGAGAATTTACAGGCAGACAGTGGACAAATGCAACCCGGCAGGAGAAAGGGATTGACGCAAACCCCTCGATTTCGCTAAATGGGCGGAATTCACGGAGAAATTTCACCACCAGATCATGAGCGAACCCGAAAACACGCCAACACCGCCGCCAGCCACGACTCCGAAGACCGCCGCCGTGCCGCTGAAGAAGGAAACCGTTCGCATCACCCTGCGTGGACGTCCGGGTGCTGGCGTGACCCAGCCGCGTGAGGCCACCTCCCCTGTGGCACCTTCTCCAAGCGGCTTTCCCGCGACTCTCAACACCACTTCGGTGGTGCCGACGATGGCGAAAAAGGCCACGGCCCCGATTCAACTGCCCTCGGCCCCGCTGCCTCCGCCTGCTCCTAAAAGCAGCACTTCCCCGGTAAAGCTGCCCGCGCCTCCGCTTTCCCCGCCTTCGAAAAAAACGACCTCGGCCATTCCGGTGTCGGCTTCTCCGCCGCCTGCGGCCCCCCCTCCTTCAAGCCCGATGCCGCCTCCTGGCCGCGCGTCTGCCCCGTCCGCGCCTCCGATTGCCAAGCCGCCTGGAGCGCCTACTGCTCCACGCCCGACGGCTCCTCCCATGGCCGGACTTCCTGCGGCCACTCGTCCGCTTGCTCAAAATCCTGCGGCTCCCCCCGCTCCTCGTGTTGAGGCAGGCGCGCCTACTGTGCCGCTCCAGAAAGGTCCGCCACGTCCGCCAGGAAGCGGCACCGGCCCGATGACTGGTGCCACGGCTCCGCTGCCAAAAGCGACCGTGAAGCTTGCCCCGACCCAGGTGATGCAGCGCCCTTCGATTTCAGCTCCACCCAGCGCTCCGGTGAAGCGCAGCGCCGCCGCTGATGCGGAGCAGTTCTATGAGGAAAAAGATCCCGAGGCCGGTCTGGTGCCGCTTTCCGTGATCTGCTTCGTCCTCTCCGCGATTTTGATGGCCGTTCAGATGTTCGGTGCAGATGCCGTGAAGGATGATCCGACTGGTGAATCTCCGATCATGGTGCCATCCGCCGCGACCCAAAGTTGGGAAAGCCGCAGCATCATCACGGGAGTTTGGACCAACAAGTTCAAAGACACCTTGCTGCCGATCCCCTGAGACGTCCGCATCTGACGAATTGATTTTTTACCCCGACTTCCATCATGCCTCTCGCCTGGTTAGTTTTTCTCCTCGCTGTCGCCACTCTGGCCCTGAATTTCCTCGCCAAAAGCGGCGGGGGAATGTGATTCAAAGCCACCGCGCCTTTTTCGACATTTGCGCTGCCTAATGTCTGCTGACTGAAGTCAAAGGTGACTTCAGTCCATGGCCGCTGTGGGCGTTCTTAGCCGTGAGGCGATGTTGCTCGCGATTTCGAGTAGCCGCGTTTTTTCTTCTGCGGTGAAATCGTACGGCGTCAGCTTGCCAATGCCAAGTGTGCCGCAGAGACGCTGGCCGTCTAACACTGGCACGGCCAGCGTGCCCTGAACCTGGGTCTGCTTGGCCCCCGGTTTCGCCACGCCGGAGGTGTCGGTCTGCAGATTGCACATCTCCACCGGCTCTTTCCTCTCCGCCGCGACTCCGGCGATGCCTTTGCCGATGGGGATCGACTGGATGATTGGCATCAGCGCCTCTGGGATGCCTTGGTGAGCCACCAATTTCAGGTGCTGGTCTGCCGTATCGAGGCGGTGCAGCGTTCCCGTCGTGCAGCCAAAATCTGAGATCGTCTTGGAAAGGAAATCGTGCCAGGAAAGGGCTGTGGGGGTCATGGAGAGCTTGGATTTGGGATTTGTCGTTGTCGTGACTGGTCGCGGGCGTTATTCTCGCGCTATCTTGGTCTGTTTCATGAAAACCTGCTCCGCTTTTTTTGCTGTTCTTGGACTGGTGTCTGCCCTTCAGGCGCAGCCATCTTCCCCTGTCGCTCCCATCTCGGCCCGCAGTACCTACCACCCCGACAACTCGCATTCCGAGACCGTCGTGGACAAAACCACCAACGAACTCACCGAGGCCACCTACAGCGCTGGTGGTGCTCTCATCAGCAAGAAACACTACCTGCTCAATGAGCGCGGAATGCCCACTCAAGGGCACATTTACGATGGGCGTGGCAATCTCGTTGCCCGCTCCCAGGTCTATTTCGACGAGTTTGGCCGTGCCAAAGAAATGCGCTCGTTCAACCTCCAGGGCCAGTGCTACCAGCAGGTCATTTATGAATATGGAGCCGACGGCAAAGCCAAGCCCCCCAAGGTCATCAATGTCGATCCTCGTGCCGCACCCTCCATCAAACCAGGTGTGATCGACTTCACGCAGGACACGCCCGCTCCCGGGCAGTATGCGCAGCCGCAAGGCGTACCTGGACAGCCCCCGCCCGCAGCCCCCGAGCCTCCCAAGAAAAAGTCTTTCTTTGGCCGCCTCTTCGGCAAAAAGGAAAAATAAGGCTGCTCGGCTCTGACCTCTCACTTCTCACGTTTCACTTCTGACCTCTCCCCTTTCCCCCGCACCCGGCCAGCGCTGGATCAGTCAAAGCGAGCCCGAACTCGGTCTCGGCATCGTCACTGCCCTGGAAGGCAGCTTCATCGACCTGCGTTTCCCCGCCGCCGGTGAAAAACGCCGCTACGCCCGCCACGGTGCTCCCTTGCGCCGTGCCAGCTTTCACGCGGGAGACACCCTCACGCATCGCGATGGTTCAAAGCACGCCATCGACTCCGTCACCTCGCAAGACGGCGTTTTGACCTACCACTGCGGGCTACGCAGCATCCCGGAGTCCGAACTCGCTGACACCCTCAGCCTTGGCGGCCCGCAGGAGCGCCTCCTCGCTGCGAACATCGACGATTTGCCGACGTTCGCCCTGCGTGCGGAAGCCGTCGAATGGCGCTGCCGCATGCAGGCCTCGCCCGTGCGTGGCTTCATCGGCGGTCGCGTCGATCCCATCCCTCATCAGATGTCTATCGCGGCGGATGTCACGGGCCGCCTCCTGCCACGCGTTCTGCTGGCGGATGAAGTCGGTCTCGGCAAGACCATCGAAGCCGGTCTCATCCTGCATCGTCTCCACCTCACCGGTCGCGCCTCACGCATCCTCGTTCTCGTGCCTGATGCCCTCCCGCATCAGTGGTTCGTCGAACTCCTGCGCCGCTTCAATTTGATGTTTAGTCTCTTTGATGAAGAGCGCTGTGCCGCCATCGAGGCCGGAGATCCCGAAGGCAATCCTTTCCTCGACAGCCAGCTTGTTCTCTGCCCGCTGTCCTTGCTTAGTGGATCGTCCAAACGTGCCGCACAAGCCGCTGACGCTGGTTGGGATCTGCTCATCGTCGATGAGGCACACCACCTCGAATGGACCGTCGAAACGCCCGGAGTTGCCTATCAAGTTGTCGAAGCCATTGCCCGTCGTGTGCCCGGCGTTTTGCTTCTCACCGCCACTCCGCAGCAACTCGGTGCCGAAGGTCACTTCGCGCGCCTCCGCCTTCTCGATCCCGACCGCTACGGCGATCTGGATGCCTTCCTCGCCGAGTCAGATCGCTACGAGCAAGTCGCTCGTGTGGTCGATCTCATCCTGCAAGGCGGCAGCATGAGCAAAAAAGAGCGTGAACTCTTCGTCAGCCACTCCCCACGCGTCCAACAACACGCTGCGGAACTCAACGCAGGTGATGAATCCGCCCGCCAGCGCCTTGTGGCTGACCTCCTCGACGAATTCGGCACAGGTCGCGTCATGTTTCGGAACACCCGTGCCGTCATCCAGGGATTCCCGCCACGTCAATGCCATCCCCAGTTGCTTGGCATCGAGCCAAATCTGACGCCCGAAGACACGCTCATCCGCTGGCTCGCTGCCACGCTGCGCGAACTCGGTGAGGCGAAAGTCCTGCTCATCTGCCGCACGCGCAAACTCGCCGAAGACATCCACGAGCGCCTGCTGCGCGAGATCAACGTTCATGCCGTTCTTTTCCACGAAGGCCTCAATCTCATGCAGCGGGACCGCCACGCCGCAGCATTTGCCGATCCTGAAGGCGCGCGTCTGCTCATCTGCTCCGAAATCGGCAGCGAAGGCCGCAACTTTCAGTTCGCCCAGCATCTCGTGTTGTTTGATCTGCCACGCGATCCCGAACTGCTCGAACAACGCATTGGTCGCCTCGACCGCATCGGCCAGAAAGGCACGATCAACATCCATGTGCCCTTCATCGCGGGTTCTGAGGGCGAAATTCTCGCCCGTTGGTATCACGAAGGTCTCGACGCCTTCGAACACAGCCTGCAAGGTGCCACGCAGCTCCTACACAGCTTCGCTGCTGAAATCGAAGCCCTCTGCACCAGCTTTGACGCCGCCAAACTCGACGATCTCATCAAGCGCACCGCCAAACTGCGCCTCGAAGTGCGGAAAAAACTAGAACGAGGCCACAACCGCCTGCTTGAGCTCAATTCCTGCAAGCCGCGCCTCGCCGCGCGCTTGATTGAGCGCATTCGCGATGTCGATGCCGGCCTCGACTTCGAGCGCTTTTTCATCCGCCTGCTCGATCACTTCGGCATGCACGTCGAGGAGATGACCAACCGCACCTGGTTCATCCGTCCCGACAATCTTATCACCGACGCCTTGCCCGCGCTGCCGGATGAAGGTCTCACCTTCACCTTCGACCGCGAACGCGCCCTCTCGCGCGAGCATGAGGCATTCCTCACCTGGGATCACCCGCTTGTCTGCGGTGCGCTCGACGTTCTGCTCGGCTCGCACGATGGGAATGCCGGTTTCGCTTTCTGGAAAGCCTCCGGTGGCGAAGGTTTGGTGCTGCAAGCCTGCTTCATCGCCGAATGCATCGCTCCGCCCGCCTTGCACGCGTCACGCTTCCTGCCCGCCACGCCCATTCGCATCGCCATCGACCATCAAGGCCGCGATCTCACTGCCGATCCCGCCTTCACCCGCGCCAAACTCTCCCCCGGCGATCCCACTCGCACCGTGGAAAACGAAACCGTCCGCCACAAGCTCCTGCCCACCATGCTCGGCAAAGCCCAGCAGCTCGCCGAGACGCAATTAAAGACGCTCCAGCAACGCGCACTCACCACGATGCGCAAACACCTCGACGACGAAATCGCTCGTCTCGAAGACCTGCAATCCCGCAATCCACATGTCCGACCGGAGGAAATCACTGCGTTATGCGATCAACGTGATTCTCTGGCTTCAGCCATTCAATCCACGGCGTTGCGCCTGGACGCCGTGCGCTTGGTGCTGCGGCTGAAATAAAGAATTTTCAGTCTCTACGATCATGTCTGACGCACTGACACGCTCTGGGCCGCCTGGAAACCGGTGCGGCGAGTCTATATCTGACTGTATCTAGAGCCTGTCCCACCGGCGGCTTTTTCGTGAATGCACCGCACTCGGCGGCGGTGGCGCGGTTTCGAAGGTCTGATGCTGGTTTTTCGAGGGCGGCGGCATCACGGCCGTCACCTTCGCTACTTTACAAACTACAAAGTCTGAATGAACCGATCCGCCTCGGCGATGGAGCGGTTCATCTGCGCCAGCAGGTGTTGGATGTCGCCCTGGATGTTGTCCGCCTTGCCACGCAGCGAGCCGACGGCGGCGGCGTTGAGGTTGTGCTTCAGATAAAGCACTTGGTCGCGAAACTGACGCAAAACGGGCTCCATCGTGGCTTCAGCCGCGCGCAATGAACTGGAAAGCTGTTCAAAGCGACTGCGTGTGTCCGCCAGCTTGCGACGGCTGTCCGCGGCGAGCGAAGCGCTCTCATATTGGCGGATTTCACGTTCCCATTCGCGGAACAGATCCCGTGCCACCGTGTCCACCTCGCGAATTTCTTCACGCACCTTCGTGGCCTGGGCCTCGCAGTCCTCGTACTCGCCCTTGAAGCGGTTGTAGGCGCTTTCGAGGTTGCCGCCGCGATAACCGGCCAGCTTTTGAAGCTGCGTCAGGGCGTCCTGAAACTCCTCGCCCGCCTCCTTCTGCTCGCCACGCGCGGCTTTGACGGCGCTCTTGAGCAGATCACGCTTCTCAAAGCCCAGCTTTTCCCAGGCGGCGTAATAGACCGTGTTGCAGGCGGTCAGCGTGAAGACCAGCGAGGCGAGGAGAAGACGAGGTCTCATGGGAATTCAGCCGACAAACTTGAGCGTGCCGATCTGGCCTGCCGCCATGGCGGCGTGCTGGGCGTCCGTGCAGGCGGAATTCGTCGGCGCGTCGGCCGGGGCATCGCTGAGGTTGAGGAGGCCGTTTTCAGTCATCCAGCGCTCGACTTCCTCGCCGCTGATGTCGGCGAGCATGGTGCCGTTCACTTCCACGCAGGGGGACAGCGGCTGGCCGCTCTTCTGTTCCATCTCCCAGCGGAAGGCGGGATTTTTGATGATGTCTTTCTCCTCAAAGGCGAGGTCGTATTTGCGGAAGATGGCGCGGACGCCTTCGCTCCAGCCACAGTAAGTTTTCAGGTAAGCGGTGATTTTGGGTGTTTGCATAATGCGCGTTGGGGTTACGCCACGAGCCTAGCGGACGATGCGGGGATTGCAACCCTGCCGCGCACGGCGGGCGCGCCTCAGTTCAGGAGCTTTTGCAGGGTGTCCAGCATGCTGTGCGCGGAGTAGGGTTTTGGCAGGAGGTGCTTGATGCCCATTTCCGCAGCCTTGGAGAGGCCTCCATTGTGAGTGATGCCGCTGGCAGCGATGATCTTGACGTCAGGGTTGATGCGGCGCAGCACTTCAATGGTGGCCGGGCCGGACATGATGGGCATCATCATGTCAGTAAGAACGGCATCAATATCCGCGCTGTGCTGGCTGTAGAGCGAAACTGCCTCCACGCCATCGGCTGCTGCGAGGGTGCGAAAGCCCAGGGTCTCCAAAGTCTGCTGAGTGATGGTGCGCACCGCGTCTTCGTCATCCACGACCAGGATGAGCCTGCCTCCACCTTGCATCAGGGGAAGCTCGCTGACGCGTGTGCTCCCGGCTTCCTCAGTCTGCGTGGTGGTAGGCAGGCAGACGGTGAATGTGGTGCCCGAGCCTGGCTCGCTCGCGACCTGCACGAAGCCGTCATGGCTTTTGGTGATGGCCATGACAGTGGACAGTCCCAGTCCCGTGCCCTTGCCGACCTCTTTGGTGGTGAAAAAGGGATCGAAAACCTTGTGGATGACGTGTGCGGGAATGCCCATGCCAGTGTCCGACACACTGATGGAAATGTAGCGTCCCGGCCTGGCCTGCGTCTGCATGGCTTCCATCTGCATGGCAGAGGCGGTTTCGTCCAGCATGATGCTTTCAGCTTTGATGGTTAGCATGCCGCCCTCGGGCATGGCATCGCGCGCGTTAACGCAGAGGTTAAGAAGAATTTGGTGGAGCTGGGTTGCGTCGCCAAGAAAGGTGGGCAGTGCAGCAGGGCTTTGAATGATGCAGTGGATGTTTTTTGGGAATGTCTCCTGAATGAGCCTTTGGAGGTCCTGGATGACGAGGCTGGCGTTGACCATGGAGCGTTCGCCCTCCACACCGCGGGCGAAGGAGAGGATTTGCTTCACCATGTCCGCGCCCCGTTGAGCGCTGTTTTCGATGCTGCTGAGAATGGCGCTGTTTCGCTCGTTGGTGTTGGTGGAGCGCAGGAGTCCGATCGACATCAGGACGGGGGTGAGGACGTTGTTTAGGTCGTGCGCGATGCCGCCTGCCAGAGTGCCGATGCTTTCGATGCGCTGGGAGCGTAGAAACTGCTGCTCCAGCTTTTTCTTCTCCGTGATGTCGCTGGCGACGCCCAGAAAGCCGGTGATTTTGCCATCGCTGCCGCGCATCGCCGTCACACTGAGGGACACAGGCACGCGGCTGCCATCTTTTCGCACATAGGTCCATTCGCGCTCGCGCTCGCGCACGACACCGCGGCGGGCAAGGGCCGAGAACACCTCGAAGCCTGGGGTGATCTCGCATCCCAGCTCGGCTGAGATTTCCCGCGCAGCACGCGCCACCTCGTCCGCGTCATGGATCAGTTCCGGGGTGTGAAGGCCGACGACCTCCTCGCGCGAGTAGCCGGTGAGGCTTTCCGCCCCGCGGTTGAAGGTGATGACACGTCCCTCTTGATTGGTGCTGATGATGCTGTGGGCCGTGCTTTCAAGCACCGCGTTCTGCAAGTAGGTTAGCTCCTCAAAGCGCGTGCCGGTGTCAATCAGCCGCTGCAGTGTGGAGATCTGGCCGCGCGTGAGCAGAAAGACTGTGACGAGCACGATCACCCCAAACACGCCAATCCGCACCCACGCCACCAGGGAGAAAATTTTGAGGGTGTCGTCTTCGATGCCTTTGATTTCTTCCACCAGCTTGTCCAGGGTCTGTGCGTAGGCGTCACACAATGCGGGCAGTTCCTCCACTAGACCGTACGGCAGCATGGTCATGTTTGCCTGGCCACCCTGGGGGAGGGCGAGGCGTTGCATTTTTCGTTCCAGCTCGGCAAATGCGCGCCCTGTGGCCGCCAGCCGCACCTGCATGGTCTGCTGGTGCGTCCGGGGCAGCGGTGCGAATTGCAGCATCGTCTGATTGGCGCTCATCATGCTCCAGACTTGCCGGAGTCGCTCCAGTTGATACTGCCGCAGGCTGGGGCGTCCGTGTTCCGACTGTAGCACCAGCCTGACGATCATCTGGGTATGCGTGTGCTGCCTGTTGATTAGATTCATCTCCACCAGCGCCTGGGTCCGCCCTCCCTCCAGCCTATTCTCGATGCTCTCTAAAACGACAAAGCTCAGCATAATGAGCAGCGCCGCGCCGACGCAGATCATCCAAAGCCGGCGAAAAAAACGCCGCAGACTCGGAATCTCCTCCCGCACGGGCAGCGGAAAGGAGGGTCTTTGGAGGAAGTTCGTCACACTCATGGGGCACCTGCAAGGGTAGGAGGCATGGCCTCCCATCCGTGAAGACTACCCGTGCTATCAGCCTTAGCGGCTAAGCCGTTGCTTTAAAAACTCATAAGTCCCTATCCCATTGATCGTGTGCGGGCCGTCGAAGTGCTCGATGGTGGTGCGGTCGCCGATGAGGAGCTTGTTGTAGAGGCGGCGGACTTTGGCGAACTCATAGTTCACCCACTCGTCGATGCCCACGCCGTCGTTGTGGCCGCGCTCGACCATGAATGGGCGCGGGGCGATCAGCGCGGCCATCTCGGCGTAGTTGAAGGTGCGGCCCATGTTCCACTCCCAGATCTCATACTCGTGGGTGTGCGTGTAGTTCATCGGCATGTCCGTGCTCACGCACTTGCGCACCCATTCGTTGAAGTCGCCGCTGCAAATGCTCAGGCAGTAGTCCGTGAGCACGGCAGGCGTGCGCATGGCTGATTTACCGCCGTAGCTGAGGCCGTAGAAGGCGATCTTGTCCGGCTGCGTGAAGGGCTGTGTCTTGAGCCACTCGAGAATGCGCTGATGCTGGCCGTTGATGACGCTGTAGAGCGTGAGGCCGAGCGGATTAAGCTTCCGCTGGAGCGTGCGGAAAGCGTGCATGCCGCGATACGGGTTGTGCGGCGCAAAAGTAACGAATCCCTGCTCTGCTAACCGCAATGTGAAGGCTTTGTAGGCTCCAAAGGCGCGGTTCGTCTCGTCCGTGGTGATGGTGTCTTCGGGAATACCTTCCAAGCCATGCTGGCAGACGACGACGGGACGTTTCTCGCCATCCTTGAGATCCTTCGGCAAGCATAGCCAGCCCCACGCAAACACATCGTCCCACACATCCAGGGTCACTTCATAAATGCGCACCTTGTCCGTCTCGCGCACGAAACGGCTCTTCGCGTTCATCGGCAGACTCGGATCAGGCAGACGCCCGATGACCTCGTTCCAGAAGCGTTCGCGCTCCTTCAAGGTGTGGGCTTCAAACTCAGGCAGCGACTTGAGCGGCAGCTTGTCCCAGAACTGCGCCTTGCGTTCCATCTCGGTGGTGACGAGCAGGCGTTGCGTGAAGGCTTCCAGCTCGCGAATGAGGCGCTTCTGACGTGTGGCGTCGGGCTTGATCGTGATGGTGGCTCCGGTGATCTTCAGCGACTTCAGCGCGGCATCGGCGGAAGCCTGGGGCAGCAGATGGCGGATGATTTGGTCGTTGTTCGTCTCCTGCGTGGCTTCGAGGATGCGACTGGTTGGCGCGAGAGCCTTCGCGCGTGCAATCTCGGCGTTGAAAGCGGCCAGATCAGGAGCGGAGAGTTTTCCTGGCGCGGCGATGGCGCGCATACCTTTGGGGGCCTCCATCGAGACGACGCGGTTTGGATAAAACAAGTGCTGCAACACCAGCGGACGCGGCGCGATGAGGCTGGCGATCTCCGCATCACCTAAATCTCGTAGCAGGCCGAAGACATTGCGTTCGATCGGCTCCTGCCACACGCCTTCACGCGGCGCGAAGTAGCCCATCGAGTAAACGCTGTCGATTCGCTCGTCGATGGCGGCCGCGTGCAGCGCTTGCATGCCGCCCTCGCCGACGCCCGCGATGAGCAACGGCACCTGCTCCGGCTGCGCTTTGAACCAATCGACGATGGAGAGTGCCTTCTGCACCTCGTAGCCGATGATGTGGCGCCCCAGTTCGTAGCTTTGACGATACACCCACTCGCGGTGCGCCACGTTCGTCTTCACGTTGAACTTGTCATTCGTGCTGAACTCCGAATCGCGGCTTACCAGCGTCGGAATGACGACTTCGCAGCCCGTCGTGAGCAGCCATTCGTCCACCAGTTTCTCCGGCGTGCCGTCGGCATCCGGCAGGTAGATCACCCGCGCATGCGGCTTCGCCTTCGGCTGCACATAAAGCCCCTCACCATGCACGCCATCAAACACCGGCCAGCGCACGCGGAAGACGCGGCACTGCTCCGTTTCGAACAGCAGGGCAGGGGAGGTCGTGTCCCCGACGAATTCGAGCGCGGTGATGGGCAAACGCTCGTCCACGATGCCGATGGCCGCCTTCAGCTTTTCCCGAGTCGGTTTGCGGCCTGCTTTCGACTGCTCGATGAGCCGCAGCGCCATCTTGTCGATGCCCGCGACCATCGTGGCAGAAAAATCGGGATTCGGCTCCAGCGGCTTCGTGCCGGGAAGAATTTGGGCATGCAGCGATGTGGCTGCGAGAAGGGCGATGAGGATTTTCATGAGCGTTTTTGTTCAAAGAGCCATTGCCAGAACTCCGGGTTTTCATACGTCGCCGTCCACGAGTCATGACCGACGCCGGGGTAGATGGTGAGTTTGACGGGAGCGTCGATCTTCTTGAGCGCGTTGTAGATCTTGTGGCTGTTTTCGACCGGGACGGCTCCGTCCTTGTCGCCGTGGAAAATCCAGGCGGGCAGGTGCTTGATGCGCTCCGCTGTGACCCAGCGCACGCCGGCGCCGCCGCAGATCGGCGCGATGGCGGCATAGGTGTCGGGATACTCAAAGGCCGTCTCCCAAGTGCCGAAGCCGCCCATGCTGATGCCGGTGAGGTAAACGCGGCTGGTGTCGATGCGCTCGGTCTTGAGGAGGTGATCGGTGACAGCTTTCACGCCGTGCGGGTTCCACAGATTCTTCGACTCACACTGCAAGCTGGCGACGACGGCGGGAAACTTCTGCCCGGCCGCGATCAATTTGGGCGGGCCGTGCTTTTTGATGAGTTCGAGATCGCTGCCGCGCTCACCCGCACCGTGAAGGAAGATCACCAGCGGCCACTTTTTCGTCTGATCCGCGTCATAACCTTCGGGTTTTGACAGAAGGTAGGGATAGCTGATCTTGAGGACGAAATCGCCGGTGTAGTTCTGCGGCGTTTGCGTGTCGGCGAGAGCGAAAGCGGCGGCGGCGAAGAGAAAGGCGAACGTTTTGACCATGCGAGTCAAACGACGTGCCGCACGGCGCCTTACGAAGGCCGCGATTTTCCTGTGCCGGGCAGGGCGCTGAGGAAGAAGTAGCGCGGGGAGCTGAGCAGGTCGCCGGTTTCGCGGATGGCCATGCAAAAGAGCAGTTCGTTGAGGCGCTCGTGCGCCTGGCCGTGATTTTTGAGGTGTTCTTCCAGGAAGCGGCGCAGGCGCTTGTTGGCGTTGAGCTCGGTCGGCACGCTGCCGAGATTCAGCAGTAAAATGAGCAACAGAACACCGGCGGCGATGAGAATGGCGTTGCGTGGCATGAGCACTTTGAAGAGCGTCATCCCGGTGATCACCAGCACGGCCAGTGTGGGCAGGTAGCGGCTCATGCGGATGCAGCTTTGCCGCCATTTGAGCTCGCCCAGGCTGTCGCCTGTTTGCAGCGCGTGCGCGGCCTCGTGCAGGGCGATGGCCCACGCGGTCAAAGTCGTGCCCTGGGCCACATCGCTGCGCAGGAACAGGCGGCGGCGTGCGGGATCGAAGTAATTGGTGACGAGGGCGTTGTGCTCGACGATCTGCACATCCTCAATGCCCTCGGATTTGAGGAACAGGAGGGCGATCTCGCCCGCATTGTGCGCGGTGGGCGCGTTCACGCGGGAGCCTTTGAGCATCATGCCCGCATGCCGCGCCTGTGCCCAGCGGACGAGGGCGAGACCGGCGAAGAGAGCGATACCAATGAGCAAAAGCGGCATGCGCGGACACTGACAGCCAATCGAGCGGCAGGCAAATCGTGTGTGCGGCGTTCTTGCGGGAGGCGCGGCGGCATGATTGGATGGCCGCATGATCCGTTTCACCACTCTGCTTGCCGTTTGCCTCATGAACACCGCCGTTTTGGCCGAGGACATCCTGGGTCAGGGCGAGTTCCGCTATCGCGTGGTTCCAAACTGGGGACGCGAGGCTTTGGCGCAGGTGAATGTAAAAAACGGCCACGCCGTCGTCATCGACTCGCAGGGGCGGCTGTTTTTTCTCACCGATGATGCGCGGAACAACGTGATCATCCTCGACTCGAAAACGGGCGCTTTGATCAAGCACTGGACGGCACGGATGCCTGGCGCGCACGGGATGAGCCTCGTGAAAGAGGGGGAGCGAGAGGTCTTATTCATCACGGACACGCAACTGCACGAGGTGCGCAAGCTGACGCTCGATGGCGAGGAACTGGCGGTCTTCCCCTGGCCTGAAAAAGCGAAGCTGCATGCGGATGCGAAGGAATACCGGCCCTCGAAGACAATTCACTTTCCGAATGGCGAGTTTGCGGTCTTCGACGGTTACGGGAAGGATTACATCTTCCATTACAAAGCCGACGGATCGCTGTTGGGTGCCTGGGGCGGCAACATCGGCGATCCGAAAGACCAATTGAAGCACTGGGGACCGCATGGTGGCGCGTTTGATGATCGCGATGGCACGCCGCGTGTGGTCATTGGCATGAGCGACCAGCAGGAAATCCGCCGCTTCACGCCGGAGGGCCGGTCCATCGATCAGAGGCCGTTTCCAGGCGGGAATCCGCGTGACATCGTGCTTTTCGGCCAGCACACGATCATCCCGCATCTCGGCGACAACTGGCCGAAGGACAAAAACGCAGCGGGATTTATCTCCATCGTCGATTCGCAGTGGAAGGTCGTCTCGAACATCGGCGGCCCGCCTGCCGTGTATGAAAACGATGTGCTGCAGCCGATGAAGAGCGATGGAAAAACCTTCATCCATCCACATGGCGTGGCGGTAGATGCGACAGGCCATCTTTATGTGGCCCAGTTTGCCTCGCCTGCGGCCCCGCTGCTGAAACTGGAGAGGCTCAAGTGAGCGCAACTTTTGGGGGCGAGGCCAGTTTTAATGAGGAGATGAAAACCGAGCCCAGCTATGAAGTTGCCAAACCAGCGCAGCGGCGGAACATGCCCGCCATGCGCCCTCTGGCCTTGTTTTTAGCCCTCATCACGACTGCTGTTGCTCAGTCGGAAGACACCAAGCCACCGCCGCCGAAACCTGGCGAGGGGCCGTCTTTCCGCGATGGTGAGCGGCGCGGACCTCCAGGCATGATTCCAGGCATGGGCGGGAAGCCGTCGCGAGGCTTTGATGGTTTTGAAAAGCTGTCCGAGGCGGAGCGAGGCAAGGTGCGCGCGGCTTTTGAAAAGGCCTGGCAGCGGCCGGAGGTCATCGCATCGCGCGACGAGGCGATGAAGGCGAACGAGGAGATGCGCAACACGCTGCACAAGGCGCTCAAAGAAATTGATCCCGAGGTCGTAGGCATTCTGGAGAAGATCAAACCGCCATTCCCCATGGACCAGCGCGGCCTGCCGGAGATGCCAAAGCCTGATTCACCAGAATTCGGTCGCATGGCAGCGATTCGTCTGGGGGCTGAGATGATGTCCGTGTCGAAACCGGAGCGCCGTGAGGAAACCCGCCGCTTTCATGACCGCATCCTGCAGTTCCCGCGTGTGAAGGAGGCGCTGGGAAAGCTGGAGCAACTGCCGCCGGACCAGCGCATGGCCGCCTTTCAGCGTCTGCGGGATGTCTATCGCGAGGTTGCCGGTGAGGAGTTTAAAAAGGCGCGTGAAAAATTCGACGGCAAGGAGGGTGGAAGCGGCGGCTTCCGCCGACCGCCGACGGATGGCGGCAATCCTCCCGAAACTGAGAAGAAGTGATCCCCTGTCCTTTTTTCCCATGCGTTACCTCACACTTTTTCTGATCATCTGTGCGAGCGCCCTGGCTGGCGACATTCGTGTGAGAGGTTCCGTGGTCGGTCAGGTGGAAAACAACGGAAAGGTGCGCCTGAACGGCAGCATCGTCGGTGAGTTTGAAAAGAACGGCAACATTCGCGTCAACGGCAGCATTGAGGGCCAGATCGAGAGCGGCGGGCGCATTCGCAAAGGGGGCAGTCTTGTCGGCGAGGTGGAATCCAATGGCGATGTGCGCAAAGGCGGCAGCATCATTGGAAAAATCGAGGCGAACGGCGATGTGCGCGAGCGCGGCAGCATCATCGGTCGTGCCGAGGGCATGACGAAGGAACAGGCGGCGGCGCTGTTCTTTTTCGAGTTCTTCGAGGTGAGGTAAAAGTAGCCCGGTTGCTGTGCAACCGGGGTCATGGAGTCCTTGTTCCGCAGGAACAAGGCAACTTTAATCCCCACCACCTGCGACCTTCGACGAGTTGCCAAAGGCGTCTTTGACAGCAGCAATCGCGTAGTCACGGTTGAGCTTGGTGATCCAGCGGACGCTGATCTCTTTCGGGCAGGCGGCTTCGCACTCGTACTGGTTGGTGCAGTTGCCGAAGCCTTCTTTGTCCATCTGACGGACCATGCCGAGCGTGCGGCGGTCTTTCTCAGGCTGGCCTTGAGGGAGTGAATTGAGCTGGCCGGCCTTGGCGGAGACGAAGAGCATGGCGCTGGCGTTTTTGCACGCGGCCACGCAAGCACCGCAGCCGATGCACTCGGCGGCATCCATGGCGGCATCGGCGACTTCTTTGCCGATGGGCAGGGCGTTCGCGTCCTGTGGTGCACCGGTGCGCACGGTGACGAAACCACCGGCCTGCTGGATGCGATCAAACGCGCCACGGTCAATCATGAGGTCTTTGAGCACCGGGAAGGCACGCGCGCGGAAGGGCTCGATCCAGATGGTGTCGCCCGTTTGGAACTTGCGCATGTGAAGCTGGCAGGTGGTCGTGGCCTTGGCCGGGCCATGCGGCACGCCGTTGATCTGCATGGAGCACGCGCCGCAGATGCCTTCGCGGCAGTCGTGATCGAATGCGACAGGGTCCTGGCCCTTCGAGATGAGGCGCTCGTTGATGATGTCCATCATTTCGAGGAACGAGGCATGATCAGGAATGTCAGGCGCGTCGATGTCTTGGAAATGGCCGGGCTGCGAGCCGTTCTGACGCCAGACTTTGAGGTGCAGATTGAGTTGGGACATGGGGACGGGAAAGAATCGTTATTTGTAGCTGCGGACGGCGAGGTGGACTTCTTCAAAGGCCAGCGGCTCTTTGTTGAGCGTGGGTTTGCCGAAATCACCGGTGTATTCCCAGGCGGCGGCGTAGCTGAAGTTTTCGTCGTCGCGTTTCGCCTCGCCATCGGGGTATTGATGCTCGGAGCGGAAGTGACCGCCGCAGCTTTCCTCACGGTGGCGGGCGTCAAGGCAAAGGAGCTCGCCGAATTCCATGAAGTCGGCCACGCGTCCGGCTTTTTCGAGCTCGGGGTTGGTGAAGTCGCCGCTGCCAGGGACGACGACGTTGTTCCAGAATTCCTCGCGCAACTCAGGGATGCGCTTGATCGCCTCGGTGAGGCCCGCTTTGTCGCGTGCCATGCCGCATTTGTCCCAGATGAGCAGGCCCAGCTCGCGGTGGAAGCTGTCCACGCTGCGCTTGCCCTTGATGTTGAGGAAGCGCTTCGTCTGCGCGGTGCAGTCTTCGACGGCTTTCTTGAACTCGGGATGCTCGGTGGTGACGCTGCCTGGCTTCTGATGCACGAGGTAGTTCGCGATGGTCGTGGGGATGACGAAGTAACCATCGGCGAGGCCCTGCATGAGCGCACTGGCACCGAGGCGGTTTGCGCCGTGGTCGGAGAAGTTCGCCTCTCCGAGCACATGCAGGCCGGGGAGGTTGCTCATGAGGTTGTAGTCAACCCACAGGCCGCCCATGGTGTAATGCACGGCGGGGTAGATGCGCATCGGCTGCTTGTAGCCGTTCTCGCCAGTGATCTTCTCATACATTTCGAAAAGATTACCGTAGCGCTCGGCGATGGTCTTCTGTCCGAACTGTCCGATGGCCTCCGCGAAGTCGAGATACACGCCGCGACCGCCAGGGCCGACGCCGCGACCATCGTCGCAGGCTTCCTTGGCCGCGCGGGAGGAAATGTCACGCGGAGCGAGGTTGCCGAAGCTGGGATACTTGCGCTCCAGGTAGTAATCGCGGGCGTCTTCGGGGATTTGATCCGGCGTTTTGCCGCAATCTTCCTTCTTCTTCGGCACCCATACACGACCGTCGTTGCGCAACGACTCAGACATCAGCGTGAGCTTGCTCTGGTAGTCGCCGCTCACCGGGATGCAGGTCGGATGGATCTGCGTGTAACACGGATTGGCAAAGAACGCGCCCTTGCGATGCGCACGCCACGTCGCGGTGACATTGCAGCCCATCGCGTTGGTCGAAAGATAGAAAACATTGCCGTAACCGCCGGTGCAAAGCAGCACCGCGTCGCCTGCATGCGATTCGATTTTGCCCGTGACGAGGTCGCGAGTCACGATGCCCTTCGCGTGGCCGTCCACGGTCACGACATCGAGCATTTCCGTGCGCGGGAACATTTGCACACCACCAGCGGCGATCTCCTTGTTCAATGCGGAGTAAGCGCCAAGCAAGAGCTGCTGGCCGGTCTGACCGCGTGCATAAAACGTGCGACTGACCTGCGCACCGCCGAAAGAGCGGTTCGCCAGCATGCCGCCGTATTCACGAGCGAAAGGAACACCCTGCGCCACGCATTGGTCGATGATGTTCACGCTGACTTCGGCCAAACGATGCACGTTGGACTCACGAGCGCGGAAGTCGCCGCCTTTGACCGTGTCATAGAAAAGCCGATGCACGCTGTCGCCGTCGTTTTGGTAATTCTTCGCCGCATTGATGCCGCCCTGGGCCGCGATGGAGTGAGCGCGCCGGGCTGAGTCCTGGAAGCAGAAGCATTTCACCTTGTAGCCGAGTTCCGAAAGCGTCGCCGCAGCCGAAGAACCCGCGAGGCCGCTGCCGACGACGAGGATCGTGAATTTGCGCTTGTTCTTCGGATTGATGAGCTTCGAGTCCTGCTTGTGCTTGGACCACTTCATGGCCATCGGGCCGGAGGGAATGTGAGAATCGAGTGACATGGCGAATCGCGGAAAAAAATTAACGGCCGTAGCCGAACACAAGGATGGCGATGGGGATGGAGCAGTTGCCGACGAGGATCAATCCCGCGAAGGCATACCCAAGTTTCTTGAAAAGTGGCTCCGTCTTGTCCGTGGCGAGGCCGAGCGTCTGGAAGAGGCTGCTGAAGCCGTGGCTCAGGTGGCTGGAGAGCAGCAGCATCGCGATGATGTAAAAAATCGACGCCGGAGCCCAGGAGAAGCCCGCGATCACCATGCGATACACATCATGAACCGTTTCGCCATGCAGCACGGTCTTGTAGGTGTCGTAATCATTGCCCACACGCACCGTGAAATGCAGCAGGTGGTAAATGATGAAGGCCAGGATGGTCAGGCCGCTCCAGATCATCGTGCGCGAAGCCGCGCCGCTCACTTGGGCCTTTTGCATGCCATAGGCATCCTTCCGGGCCGCACGATTCTCCTTGGTGAGCTGAATCGTCGCCACAATGTGAATCACCACCGCCACCAGCAGGCCGATGCGAGCGATCCACACGCCGCCGCCGTGCAGGGCGGTCTGGAGCAGGTGCCCATACTCATTGATGGCGTCTTTTCCGGCAAAGATCAGCAGATTGCCGATCATGTGGCCGAGCACAAAGCCCAGCAGCATGAGGCCCGTCAGGGCCACCAGAATCTTCTTGCCGATGGAGGAGGCGTAAAATCGCGAAAGGGAGTCAAAAACAGCGCTCATGTGGGGAGGAATTCATCATGGGCATACGTCACGGCGTTGCAACCGGGATTCAGGTTTTCATGCCGCAGATGCAGTGAAAAGGTGATCCGAACCTGTGATGAGTCCCCTCTTTTTCAGACACCTCCGGCCATGCAGGGATTGGAGCGGGTGATCAGAATCGAACTGACGTATGATGCTTGGGAAGCACCTGCTCTACCATTGAGCTACACCCGCAAAAGCGTGACTGAGGATGGATGGTGGGCGGGGAATGTCAAACGGGGGCTGTGGGCGTGGCAGGGAGATAAAAAAATCTCGCTTCCGGCATGGGTCGGGCACTAGGATTGGCTGAAATCAGGTCAAGTTCTCCCCGCATTAGTTTGAAACATGTCCGAAGTGAATCCGTCATCTTCCCGCCCCGGATCAGGCACCAAGCCCTCCGGCATGTGGCAGCCGCCTACTTTGGAGGACATGCAGGCCATGCTACCGCAGTATCAGTTCCTCTCGCTGCTGGGGCGTGGTGGGATGGGTGCGGTATATAAGGCGGTGCAGGTCTCGCTGGACCGTGCGGTGGCGGTCAAGGTGCTGCCGGGAGATTTGATTGATGATGTGGACTCTCAGTTCGCGGAGCGATTCAAGAACGAGGCGCGCACCATGGCGAAGATGAACCACCCGGCGATTGTGAACGTGTACGACTTCGGCGAGACGCAGACGGGGCTGCTGTTCATTGTGATGGAGTTCATCGACGGCACGGATGTGTCGAAAATGATCATCTCCCAAGGCAAGCTGCCGGAAGATTACGCGCTCTCGATCACGGCGCATGTCTGTGACGCGCTGGCTTACGCCCACCGGCACGGCGTGATCCATCGCGACATCAAACCGGCGAACATTCTCATCAACATGGATGGTGCGGTGAAGGTGGCGGATTTTGGTTTGGCGAAGCAGAGTGATTCGGGCCTGAGCGGCCTGACGAAGACAAACATGGCGATGGGCACGCCGGATTTCGTGGCCCCTGAGGCCTTGATCCCTGGCGTGCCGTTGGATGGCCGCGCGGACTTGTATGCCATCGGCGTGATGCTCTACCAGATGCTCACGGGCGAAATTCCGCGTGGCATGTGGACGATGCCAGGCATGAAGCTGGGTACTGATCCGCGTTTTGATGCGATCATCGGCAAGGCGATGCAGACGGATCGTGAGGTGCGCTATCAAAGCGCGGCAGAGTTGCGGCGTGATCTGGACACGATCCTGACCACGCCGCGTGCGCTGACGCAGCCGCAGCCGCAGCCTGCCGCGACACCGGCGCAAAAACCGCAGGCGCATGGTCCCAAGCCACCGCAAGGCCAGAAACCGGCGGAAAAGCCGCTCTCTGCGCCACCGCCGCCAAAAAAGGCGAACCTCGGCATGATCATCGGCCTCGGCGCTACGGCGGTGCTATTGATTGCCGGGTACTTCATCCTGAAGCCGCCGCCACCGGGGAAGAATACACAAGTTTCACCGTCTCCGGTGGCTTCTGCACCCGTTTCACCTCAACAAGCGTCAAAGCCTGCTCCGACAGCTCCGCCATCAACGGCGCCCGTCCTGCCGCCGCTGCCGAGCCGTGCGGCGAAGCAGACGCTCGATCTTCTGGCCCTCACCGATCCTCTGCTGGACCGTGTGCCGGTGCCGGAGAGAATCTCCAAAAACGAGTGGAAGAGGGAAGGCGGCGAACTGGTGTACCTGCCGGACGGCAAGTCCGGCAAGCTCGCCGCACCCGTTGTGCTCGACTGCCGGGATTATGAGATCGAATTCAAGGCGAAAAAGCACAGCGGCAACGACCGCATCCATCTGGACATCCCGCTGGGCGGCACGCAAATCATACCCATCATCCTCAATTCACCGGAACACAAAGTGCTGACGAACAAACATGGCGGCTCATGGTGGGGCGGCACCGACAGAGATGTTCATGTCTCCATTCGTGTCATTAACCCACCCGGACCGGCGGACCGGATTCGCGTCCAGCAACTGAACGTCAAAGGCAATCCGCTGGCCGACTGGAGCGGCGATCTCGACTCGCTGGCAAGGCCAGGAGAGGATCATCCCGCTTTTCCGAAACAGCCGGTGCCATCCGTTTATGTCGTCAGCGACAAGTACGCGGTGCAGATGTGGACGCTGCGCGTGTTTGAAGGCGAAGCGAAGGTGCTGCGAGGAAGCGCAGCAGGCGCGGTGGCTCCAGTGACCATGCCCACGGCCTCTTCACCCGCGACATCGGCGGAGGCTGTGTGGGCGGGCTGGACGGGACCCAATGGCGGGCAGGCCGCCAACTCATGGCGCTTCGAAGGCGGCGCGGCCACTTCCAATCAACGCACCACGCTGTGGTCACCCGAGAGCTTTGGTGATTTTGAACTCGAACTGGAATGGAAGGTGGGTCCGAGAGGCAACGGCGGTGTGTTTTATCATGTGTCCGGCTCCACCGAGCGCGGATCGCCTGAGATGCAGCTCTCAGACCCGGCGAACACAGGGGGCGTGGGGTCTGGCGGTTTGTTTGGCATCCAGGCTCCGTCGAAAGACCTGACGAAGCTCAACGAATGGCAGACGGCGCGATTGGTCGTGAGAGGCGCGAAGCATGAGCACTGGATCAATGGCGAGCTGGTGCTGGCCTACGACACGGACAGCGGGGAGTTCCGACGTCTGCTGAGCGCGACGACCCTGCCAGTGAAGCCTGATTTCTCGAAGAGCAGCGGCAAACTCGTGCTGCAATGCAATGCTGGTGAGGTGGCGTATCGAAATCTGAAGGTGCGTCAGTTGCTGGATGCCGCGCCCATGGCCTCCGCCCCGGCCACCCCGATGCCAGTTCCAGTCACGCCATCGTCCGCCGCCGCGCCTGCGTCGAATGATCCGGTTGCTCTGAAGCTTGCTGATCTCGAAGCGAAGTTTCAGGCCGCGTTCGAGCGTGATGCAGGCGTGACGTACAAGGCGCAGATCGCCAAGCTGAACACAGGCTATGCCACCGCGCTTGATCGCGCGCTGGCGGAGGCGGCGAAAGCGGGGAGACTCGATGACGCTGTGGCGCTGCGTGAGGAAAAACAGCGCGTGGCCGAAGGCAAAGGCCTGCCGCCGGAGGACTTGGACACGCTGCCGGAAGCGCTGAAAAAACTGCGGGCCACCTGGCGTGGCGCAGAGGCAGGCTATGCCAAGCAAAGGGATGCGAAGGCCGCGCCGCTGTTTGATGCCTATGACAAGGCCTTGGCCGCGTTTCAAACCGAACTCACGCAGCAAAACAAGATCGACGAGGCGCTGCGGGTGAAAGCGACACGCGACGCGTTGGCACAGCGTCGTGGCAGCAGCGCTCCAGCGGCGGTTGAAACACCTGCGACTGCCAAAGCCATGCTGCCAGCACCTGCCTCCTCGACTACCAACGAGGCGAGCAGTTCATGGCGCAAAGCGGCGGAGTGGGTTCTGGGGGTCGGCGGTGAAATCAGCATTCGTAGCAATAGCGCAGGTCCAACCGTGTTCAAAGATGCCAAAGACCTGCCGAGTGGTCGGTTTGACATCCTCGGCATCACCATTGACCCGCGAAACGGCAAAAACGCGGAGATCACGGATGACGATTTCACACGGTTCAATGGCCTGCGCGACATCGAGTTGGTGCGCATGGCCCATCTCCCGTCCGTTACTGGCAGCGGCTTTGCCGCCTTTGCCGCCAGCGCTGAAACGATGGAAAGCTTTGCGGTCTATAATGCACCCTTGCAGCCGCAGCATCTGGGATTCATCACGCAGTTCAAAAACCTCCGTTTGCTGGAACTGAACCGCATTCCGTCCCTGCCCTCCGAGTCGCTGACCAAAATTCAGATGTTCAAGGAGCTGACCCAGTTGCGGCTGCTGGGCCAGATGAAACTGGATGACAAGGCGTTGCTGGCGCTCGCCGGATTGACGAAACTGACGGATCTATTCATTCCCGGCGCTCTAATCACGGATGAGGGCCTGGTGGCGCTCAAAGACATGACAGGGCTGATCCATCTGGAACTCACCGACATCAAGGGCCTCACGGGGGCGGGGCTTGTGCATCTGACAGGGGCCAAGAATATGTTGCGTCTGCTGCTCACACACACCGCCGTGGATGATGCCGCTCTCGCGCATCTTTCCGGCCTCACCAAGCTGCGGGATCTCGCGCTGCATCAAACCGCCGTCACAGATGCGGGGATCAGGCATCTCGCACCGCTCAAAGAGCTGCGCTCACTGGACATTGCTACCCAGGGCATCACCGGGGTCACGTTGAACGAGTTGTCAGGCTGCAAGGAACTCACCAAACTGTCCTTGTATGACCGCACGAATGCGAATCATGGAGCGGTCAATGATGCAGGCTTGCATGCCGTCGCCGCCAGTTTTCCAAAGCTGGAGGAATTTACGTATGTTCAGCGCCAGGTCACCGACGCCGGACTGGCGCACCTGAGCGCCTTGAAACTGAGAAAGCTGTCCGCGAACACCGCTCCAGGGATCGAAGGGCTGCGGCATCTTGCGGAGATCAGCACACTGGAATCTCTGGAGCTGGGCCGCAGCAATTTGACGGACGAGGGACTGGCGCTCCTCGCAGGGCTCAAATTCTTGCAGACGCTTTCCAGTTTCGACGCGCACGTCACCGATGAGGGGCTGAAGCACTTGCAAACCTTGCCTGCGCTGAAATCAGTCACCTTCAGCGAGACGAAAATCACCCAGGCGGGCCTGGATGCGCTGATGAAAGCCCGGCCCGGTTTGAGGGTGAACAAGTGACGCCGGGGTGGCATAAAAAGTTGTCGCCAACGGTGTTGTGGTTGCGCTAGCCTTGGGCTGTTCAGGAATACTCGCGCATGAGCACCGATTCCCGCCCCGCTTCCTCCCATGTCGGCTCCAAGCCCTCCGGCATGTGGCAGCCGCCTTCTTTGGAGGAGATGCAGGCGATGCTGCCGCAGTATCAATTTGAGTCTCTGCTCGGTCGTGGTGGAATGGGAGCTGTTTACAAGGCGGTGCAGGTGTCGCTGGACCGGCCGGTGGCCATCAAGGTGCTGCCGGGGGACTTGATCGACGATATCGACTCCCAGTTTGCCGAGCGCTTTAAAAACGAGGCGCGCACGATGGCGAAGATGAACCACCCGGCGATTGTGAACGTGTACGACTTTGGCGAGACGAACACCGGGCTGCTGTTCATCGTCATGGAGTTCATTGACGGCACGGACGTGGCGAAAATGATCGCCTCACAGGGCAAACTGCCGCCGGATTACGCGCTGGCGATCACGGCGCATGTGTGTGACGCGCTGAACTACGCGCACAGCCACAGCATCGTCCACCGCGACATCAAACCGGCGAACATCCTCATCAACATGGACGGCGCGGTGAAGGTGGCGGACTTCGGGCTGGCCAAGCAGAGTGATGCCGGAGCCGGCGGCCTGACGAAGACAAACATGGCGATGGGAACGCCCGATTTTGTCGCGCCGGAGGCGCTGATTCCCGGCGTGCCGCTGGATGGCCGAGCGGACTTGTATGCCATCGGTGTGATGCTCTACCAGATGCTCACGGGTGAAATCCCACGCGGCATGTGGACGATGCCCGGCTTGAAATTTGGCACCGATCCGCGTTTTGACGCGATCATTGCCAAGGCGATGCAGACGGACCGTGAGTCGCGCTATCAGACGGCGGCGTCGATCCGCCGTGATCTGGATGTGATCATGACCACGCCTGCCGCCGTGAAAAAAGCAGCAGCGCAGGTGCCCCAGCAGCGGAGCGCGGATGCCCCCATCCGCAAAGAGGCCACGACGAAGCCTGAGGCTCGCATTCCCGCCAAAAAATCCAGCACCGGCTTCTACCTCGGCATGGCGGCGACGGTGGGCGTGCTCGGCGTGTTGGTGTTTCTGTTTTCCAGCGGGGAGAAGGCGGATTCCAATACCAAAGCTGACGACAAGCCCAAGACGGCGCAAAGCACACCCGCGTCGAAGCCATCCAAACCCCAGCCTGCCCCTGCGCCAAAGTCCGTCGTTGCAGCAGCACCGAAGCCAAAGCCAGCCACAACACCAGCACCCGTGCCGAGTCCGGTGCCACCACCGCCCGACGCACCCGCTGCGGTGGACACCGCGCCGTGGGCCAATGCCATCGCCCTGCTGCCGTTGGTGGATGTGGACAAGGACATCGTGAAAAAAGGGTGGAAGCGCAAGGGCGACGACTTGGTCTCCGGCCAGGAAATACCAGCCCTGCTGGAGCTGCCGGTGATTCCGCCCGAGGAGTATGACCTGCGTGTCCGCTTCACGAAGACGCAGCGTCGGGACAACATCTCACTGGTGCTCTCGCGGGGAGATCGTTCCTTCGCCTGGCACGGTGGCGTTTATGGGAACACGGTTTTCGGTTTCGGAAACCATCAGGGAGTGGTGGGAATGAGGACTTCCAACCCCACCGTAAAAACGGTGGCTGCCTGCTTTGAAACTGGGCGGGCTTACACCGTGCAGATCGTCGTTCGGAAGACGGGTGCGACGGCTTACCTCGACGGAGTGAAAATTTCGGAACTGGCGGCGGACTTGGCAGAAATGCAGCTCCCGGAAAACCTCAAACTGCGCACCCCGGGTGCTCTCGGTCTCGCGACCTTCAACACGCATTACGCCGTCCACTCCGTGGAGCTGCGTGAGGTCATGGGGAAGATGAAGTATGTGAGGGAACCCGTGATTGCGACCTCTCCGCCCATGACGATGACCGTTCCGTCTCCCGCGCCGCCCCCGGCTGACCCCGTGTCCCAGCGGCTGGCGCAATTGGAGCAGCAATTCCTCGCAGCGTACGAAAAGCAAGCCGGAGACGCGCACAAAGCCGCGGTGGCCGATCTAAACACGAAATTCACCGCCGCGCTGGATCGCAGTATCGCCACTGTGTCGCAGGCGGGGAAGCTGGATGAGGCGCTGGCGCTGCGGAATGAGAAGACGCTCATCCAGACCAGCGGAGCCGTGCCGGAAGAAGACGTGGAAGACACGCTGGAGACTTTGAAGACGCTGCGCAAGACTTACCGCAGCACGATGGCCACGCTGCTCGCCACTCGTGACAAAAACGCCGCGCCGCTGCACGCCGCGTATGATCGTGCGCTGGCCGCGTATCAGGAGGAACTCACCAAGGTGCAAAAGCTCGATGAAGCACTCCGCGTGAAGGCGGTGCGTGAGCATGTGACCGCGCAGCGGGAAACCTCCACGCCTTCAGTTCCGTCAAGTCCCACCGCCACCACGAAAACGCCCGCTGCGCCCCTCGGCAGCAGCGGCAAGACCCCGGTGCCCGTCGCCCCCACCGCGCTGCCTTTGCCAGCGGACAAGGTCCTGCCTCTGCCGGTGCCCGCCACACAGGAGGAGATCCGCAAACTGTGCGAGTGGGTCCATCAGAAAGGCGGCAGCGTGAGATTGCGGATTGACGGCCGTGATGTGACTTTTGAAAAGAACGATGCCTTGCCCAAAGGCAGGCTCACGCTCGTGCATGTGGGCGTTTACCAGCTCTCCTTCGAGGAGAACGACAACGAGCGGCAGTGGTTCACCCTCATGGGCCGCGTGACCGATCTTGAGAGCATGGGCTACAGCAAGAATCCCGGCATGATGCCTGTGGAGGATCTGCGCGGACTTACCAAAGCCAAGTCGCTCAACCTCACCCCTGCCGCCGTGGATGACGCCGCCTTTGCGCACCTCAGTGGTTTGAAAAATCTGGAGTCGTTGGATGTGGGCGGCTACGGAATGAAGCAGTTCACCGGCGAAGGCTTGGGCTACATCACCGAAAACCTCCAGGAACTGTCGACGAACAGCCCCACGCTCACGGCCAAGGGGCTGGCCTATCTGCCGCGCTTCAAAAAGTTGCGACGGTTGGTGCTCAGCGGTTCCTCAGTCACCGATGCAATGCTCCAAGGACTCGCCGCGCTCCCCGAGCTTGAGGAGTTGGAAGTTGCGGACACCAAACTCGACGGCTCCTTCCTCGCCTTCCTGCCGGCGAAATCAAAGCTGAAGCGGCTTTTTCTCGAAAGCGTGCAGTCCTTCAAGCCTGAGCATCTGGTCCACCTGACCAAGCTCAAAAATCTCGAAATACTCTCACTACCGCCCTGCGATCCCGGTCCTGTCGGCATGGCGGCCATCGCCAAGCTGGACCTGCTGCGTGAGCTCATTTTCACCTTTAACACCACTTTTACCGGCGAACCCGTGAAAGGACTGAAGGGATTCGCCAGTCTTCAATTCATCGATCTGCATGTGGCTCCGCTGACCGACGCGGGTCTTGAAGAGATCGCGGCGGCGATGCCAGGACTGACACGGTTGGCTTTGTCCCAGGACAGCAGAAACAAGGGTGTCATCACGCCGGAGGGTTTTGGGGCTTTTCTCGGACGCCTGCGGAGTTTGACCGCACTTCAGCTTGGCGGGGAGGGGATCACAGACGACTGGATGCCCGCCATCGCCCAGGCCAAGGCGCTCGACTACCTCATGCTCACCGGTGCTCAGATCACCGACCAGGGCCTCGTGCCGCTCATGAAACTGCCACTGGGCTACCTGCGCCTTGATGGCACGCCCATCACCGATGCCGTCATCCCAGTCCTCAAGACCTGCCCCACACTCAACAACGTGCCGGTCGGTGGCACCAAGATGACCGATGCCGGGAAGGCGGAGCTCCAGCGTGTGCTGGAGGGGAACAAGGGGAAGTGAGAGCATGCCAGGCAGAAGACTCGGCTGGTGGCGCCAATTTTCGCAAGCTTCCGCATTTTTGATGGTTGAGAGGGCCGAGGGCGGACGTAATCTCCCGCATGAAGCGAGCGTTTCCCCCGGTGTTTTGCCTTTGCATACTTCTTGTCGCGGCTTTCGACGCGCGGTCGCTTTTCGCCCAGGCCCAGCAGGTGGATGAAAAAGAACTCCGCGACTGGGCTGACCGTGGCGATGCTGACGCGCAGTTTGAACTGGGCCTGCGTATGATCACCGGGGAAGGGGTGAAAAAAAATCTCGCGGAGGGCGTGAAGTCCATCGAGATGGCCGCGAAGCAGAAACATCTCCGTGCCCAGCACATTCTCGGCACATTGCATGAGGATGGCGTCGGCGTGAAAAAGGATCTGGCCAAGGCGGCGGAGTGGTACCGGACCTCGGCCGATCTAGGTTTTGCGCTTTCCCAGCACAGTCTGGCCGCGTTGTATGAAGAAGGCAAAGGGGTGAAAAAAGACCCGGCCAAGGCGGCGGAGTGGTTCAAAAAAGCGGCGGAGCAGGGGCACCCCCCCTCGCAGACCGCCTATGCATCGAAGCTCGAACGTGGTGATGGCGTGTCCAAAAGCACCGCCAAGGCCGCTCTGTGGTATCTGAAGGGAGCCCAGCAGGATTATGTGCCGGCCATGACACGTCTCGCCAACATGTACTACACCGGCCAGGGCGTGCCGGTGGACTACCGCCGCGCGGGCGCTTGGTACCAGCGCGCCGCCCGCTCCGAAGATCCCTGGGCCTCAAATAATCTCGCCTGGTTCCTTGCCACCTGCCCGGAGGAGAACCTCCACAACGGTGAAACCGCCGTGCTCCTCGCCCGCCGCGCCTTGAAGCTCGTGGCCGAGTTCGCCCAAAGCGATGAGCAGCCTTATGAAATGATCGACACCATGGCCGCCGCCCTCGCCCGCAATGGTGAGTTCAGGGAGGCCGAGCTCTGGCAGCAGCGTTCCTTGGTCATGCTCAAGGAGGACAGTGATCTGCCCCATGATGACCGCCAAAAGCTCAAGACGGAGTTTGAGACACGGTTGAATCTGTATCAAAAGGCCACTCCCTTCGCCGAGCCGGAGCCTAAGGGGGAGGAAGAGGCCGAGCCGCTGCCCCAGGACACCATTTTGCAGGATGAAGACATGCCGGCGCCCGAGCAGCGCAAAAAAACCGCCCCAAAAAGCAGCCGCGGCACCGTCGTGTGACCCGAGGCGGTTTAGAGGTGAAAATCAACGCGGCACTTCTTGCCAAAGCGCAAGATTCGCACACTTGACCGCAATATCTGCAAGACAACCAGCCTCTCAGACGGTTAAAGCGGCACACACGTCATTCTGAATTCGTCATTTTCCCTCCTTCCCGCATGTCCACTGTTGCCGTCCGTTCTGCCGCCCTTCCGCCGCCCATCCCCGGTCTGAACCGCCGTATCCGCCAGCCAAAGAAGAACATCCCGCAGACCAAGCCGGAACGTGATCAAATCCTCGGCTGGGTGCGCGCTTATGCCGAGGAGCAGAAACTTGTCCCGCCAGTGCCTCTGGCAGAGCTTCAGGAGCACACGGATAAAATCATGGCCATCCACGCTATCGACAAAATCCACCGTGATTATGTCGGCGTCCTTCTTGCCAACGAAACCTGGCGCGAATCACTCGCCACGGTGCCGTATGAAAAGCGCCTGCTGCTAATGCCGAAGTGCCTTCGCGTCGAAAGCAAATGCCCCGCGCCCTTCGATGAATTCGGCCTGCTATGCAAACAGTGTGGCCTGTGCTCCATCCAGGACTTCCAAAACGAGGCCGAGAAGCTCGGTTATGCTGTTCTCGTCGCTGAAGGCAGCGCCATCGTCATGTCGCTTATCCAGACCGGCAAAATCGAGGCCATCGTCGGCATTTCCTGCCTGCCTGTGCTGGAGCGCACTTTCCCCTACATCGAAGCCGCCGCCATACCTGCTGTGGCCGTGCCTTTGCTGCAAGATGACTGCATCGACACCTTGGTCGATATCGACTGGGTCTGGGATTACATCCATCTCACCAGCGACGACAAAACTCGCCGCTTGAATCTCAACGCGCTTCACGATGAAGTGAAGACTTGGTTCACCCGCGAGTCGCTTGATGCCCTCATGGGGCCGTCACGTGGTCACAGCGACGACATTTCACGCGACTGGCTCGCACGCGCCGGCAAGCGCTGGCGTCCCTTCCTCACCGTCGCCGCTTATCAAGCCCTGCGTGACGATGCTGAAGGCCCAATCTCCGACACGGTCAAAAAAGCCGCCATCGCTGTCGAAATCTTCCACAAAGCCTCCCTCGTTCACGACGACATCGAAGATGGCGATGCCGAACGCTACGGCGAGACCACGCTGCACACCGAACACGGCATCCCGGTTGCCCTGAACATCGGTGACCTGCTCATCGGCGAAGGCTACCGCCTGCTTGCCGACAACGATGCTGCCGCGCACATCCGCAGCGCCGCCATTCTCGTTGCCGCCGAAGGCCAGCGCGAGCTGTGCATCGGTCAGGGTGCCGAACTGCTCTGGACACGTCATCCCGTCGCCCTCAGCAGCACGCAGGTGCTCGAAATCTTCCGCAGCAAGACCGCGCCAGCCTTTGAAGTCGCTTTGAAAGTCGGTGCTGCGCTCGCCGGTCAGCTCGACGAATGTGCCGATGTTCTGCACGCCTACAGCGAGAACCTCGGCATCGCCTATCAGATCCGCGACGACCTCGACGATCTCGGTGAAGACTCCGCCGCTGGCAACGAATGGAACATGCGCCCCAGCATCGTCCTCTCCCTCCTGCGTGAGAAAGGCAAAGGCGAGGTCAAAGACCAGATGGAAGCCCTCTGGAACGGTATCGCCGCCACCAAGCCCGACAACGCCACCATCCGCCAATGGGCGCTCGACAGCGGCGCACATGAAAAAGCGATGACGCTCCTCGAAAGCTACAAGGAAGCCGCCATCCGTTCGCTTCAGGAAGTCGAACTCCCCAACTTGAAAGGCCTCCTGCGTCGCGTGATCGCCAAAATCTTCAACGAGCTCGAAATTAAAGGCTGGTGCCGCGAGTTCGAGCAGAAGAACCTCAATCCCGAACTTCGCGCCGAAGCTGCCAAGGCCGCCGAGCACCTCGTGCCGAACGTCGCGGCCGCGTAAAGGGGGCCGCACACTCCGTGTGCAGCAGGCGAGCGTTCCTTGATTCCGAGCGCCGCACAGAGGACTGTGCGGACCACTTTCCTGCGTGCCCGCCTCCTCCACCAGACTTCGCTTCACCTTCGGCCTCGGCTTCCTCGCGTTTGTCGTCGTGGGGTCGTTGCTCCTGCTGGCATGGCTACGGCAGCGGGAACGTGAGGAGTCGAATCGACTGTTTTACGCCCTGGCACAGGCAGACGCGGAATTCGTGCGGCGAATGAACCTGCCACGCAGCGAAAAACTCGCGGGTGACCTTGAACAGCTTCTCGGCATGCAGATTGAATTCCGTGAGGCTGGCAAAGGCGTGGCGAAGGACGATGATACGCTCGTCGTGCGTCTCGATGAGAAGAACGACATGATTTTCACGCGCAAGCCTGTCGCATCACAGCTTTCGTTGCGTGATCCGGCCACGCGAAATGCTTTCATCGCCTTCTGGCTCGTCTCCGGCCTCGTCGGCTGGCTGCTGGCGCGGGAACGGCTCAAACGAGCGCAGTCCGAACGGCTTGCGATGCTGGGCCGCGTGGCGACGAGTCTTGCGCATGACATCAAGAACCCGCTTGCCTCGATCCAACTGCATGCGCAGTTGATGACGCCAAGCGATGGCGAGGATGCGAAGGCGCTGAAGATGATCGAGAGCGAATCGGAAGTCATCGCCGGGCTGGTGAATCAATGGCTGAATCTCTCCAATCCGTTGCCGCCGAAGTTGGTGAAACTCGACGTGGTCGAATGTCTGGCCGCCGTGGCCAAAAACTTGGAAGCGCAAGCACGGCATACCGTGGTTGACATCGAAAATGGTCTTGTCGGGCCTATTTGGGTCATGGGCGATGAGCAGCGGCTCTCGCAGGCGTTTCGGAACCTCATCGTGAACGCGATCCAGGCGATGCCGCGAGGTGGAAAGCTGCGAATCAGCGCCGAGAGCCATGAAAACATGATTTCACTCCGCTTCGCCGACTCCGGCCCTGGATTCTCCGAAGCGGCGCTCGCACGCGGCACGGAGTTGTTCTTCACGGAGAAGGAAGGCGGCATGGGGGTGGGGTTGAACATCGTCGCCAGTATCGTGGCGGCGCATGGTGGACGGCTTGAATTGCAGAATGACCCCAAAGGAGGAGCGGTTATCCTCGTGTCGCTTCCTTCACTTGCCGCATGAACGCCACTATCCTCATCATTGAAGACGAATACGCCCTCGCCGCCGCGCTCTCGACGGTGGTGCGGCGTCTCGAAGCCACACCGGTCGTCGCGGCCAGCGGACAGGGGGGGATTGACAAGCTCGGCTCGCAAAACTTCGCGCTCATCATTCTCGACGTCGGATTGCCGGACATGAGCGGACTGAAAGTGCTGGAAAAGATTCAAGCGCTGCCCAAACCGCCGCCTGTGCTCGTGATCACCGCGCATGGCTCGCTCGACACCGCGCTGGAGGCACGCCGGCTCGGTGCGCGTGAGTATTTCCTCAAACCGCTCAATCTGGCCGACCTCCAACGCACCATCCGCGAGGTCTTCAAGCCCGCGAAGAGCGAGGCACCCGCGCCATCGACCATGATTGGCAACTGTGAGCCGATGCAGCGCGCATTTGCCGTCATCGCGCAGGCGAGCGGCAATGATGCGCCCGTTTTGCTCCTGGGACCGCCCGGCAGCGGCAAAAGCCTCGCCGCCGAGGTGATACATCGTCATAGCTCACGCGCGAATGAGCCGCTGATCGTGTTTCGCGCCGATGAATGGCCCGAGGACCGCGTGGAGGCGGCCTTGGATGACGCCATCGAAAAAGCGGACAACGGCGTGCTCTTTCTCGACGAGATCAGCGCGTGGTCAAAACCTCTGCAGGCCGCTCTGATGCATCGCCTGGGCGATTTGAAGGCGAGGCTCTTCAGCGCCTCGAATCACGAGCTGTCCGCCATGCGTGAAGACCTGTTTTACGCGCTGGCGGTGTTGCAGGTGACGCTGCCACCGCTGACGGAGCGCACGAGCGACATCCCAGCCCTGGCCGCGTCATTCCTGGGAGATCGTGTGCTCTCCGCCGAAGCCATGGCCGTGCTCAAAGCTCATGCCTGGCCTGGCAACGTGCGTGAGCTGAAAGCGGCGATGACCCATGCCGCCGCCGTGTGCAGCGGCACCACCCTTTTGCCGCATCATCTGCCTGCGAACCTGGTGAAGGAAGAGGACGCGAATCATCTCGAAGACACGATGAAACGCGGCCTCGCCGCATGGCTGGATCAAAAGACCACCGGCATCGACGAAACGATGCCCGCGTATGACGATCTGCTTGAAACGGTGGAGACCACGATGCTGGAGACGCTCTTGAAGCGCTTCGATGGCAAGCCGACACGACTTGCCGCCGCAATGAAAATGAACCGGGCGACGCTGCGTAGGAAGCTGCGCGAGGAATGATCCTGGAAGGATCAAAGAAGGTAGGAAAAGAATCGGGGCATGATCACGCTCAAGGTCGCATGCCGGAGGTATGCGAGAAGGGGGCGAAGGTCTGTCGTGCGCTTCTTGCATCCCTCTGGGATGCGGCCTTGAGATGGCTTTGGCTTGTTCGAAATCCAGGGGTGGCGCTCGCTGCGCGAGCTTACCCCTGGCTAATTTCCGTTGATCCCTTCGGGATCAGTTGCCGTTCGCCTTGCCCGGCACGCGGGGATCATGCGCCGGGAAGAACAGTTTCTTTTCCTGATCGAAGAAGATGGCCTGACAGGCACCGAAGGTGGTTGTCTCGGCGAGGGTGTGGCCGAGGGCTTTCACGCGGCTGAGCGTGGCTTCACCGAAGGCTTTTTCGATTTTGAGCTCGGTGGGGTTCCATTGGTGATGGAAGCGTGGTTCAGCAAGGGCTTCGGCGGGCAGCATGCCGTCGTCGATGATGTGAGTGAGCAGCAGGAGAGCCTGGGTGATGATCGTGGGACCACCGGCAGCACCGGTGACGATGACGGGCTTGCCGTCTTTGAGCACAATCGTGGGACTCATGCTGGAGAGCGGGCGCTTGCCGGGGGCGACGGCGTTGGCCTCGGCACCGACGAGTTTGAAGGCGTTGGGAATGCCGGGCTGCACGGCAAAGTCGTCCATCTCATCGTTGAGCAGGACGCCAGTGCCGGGGATGACGACTTTGCTGCCGAAGGCGGTGTTGATGGTTTGATTGAGCGCCACCCAGTTGCCCTCGGCGTCTGCGGTACAGAGGAAGGTGGTGTGTTTGCCGAAGACATCGCCTTCCCAATGCGGCGGCATGTTGTGGCCAGAGACTTCGGTGGCATGGTCGAGATTGATTTTCTTGGCGAGTTCGGCGGCGTAAGCAGGCGAGACCAGGCCACGGGGCACTTTGGCGAAGTCGGGATCGCCGAGCCAGTGAGCGCGATCTGCGAAGGCGAGTTTCATGGCCTCGGTGATGACGTGGATGCGGCTGCTGGCGCGGAAATGGCGAATGGGGAAGTGTTCGATGATGTTGAGGATCTGTGCGACGTGAACACCGCCGGAACTGGGCGGTGGCATGGTGATGAGGTCATAGCCGCGATACTTCGAGCGGATCGCCTCGCGCTCGGGCGCTTTGTAATTCGCGTAATCAGCGGCGGTGGTGATGCCGCCGTTGGTTTTCATCCAATCCTCGGTTTTGGCGGCGAATTCGCCTTCGTAGAACCAGGTGACGCCTTTTTCGGCCACGGCGCGGTAAGTGGCCGCGAGGTCGGTTTGGACGAGACTTTGGCCTTTTTCGAGCGGCTTGCCGTCTTTGAGAAAAATGGCGGCTGAAGCGGGGAATTTCGCCAGTTTGGCAGCCGTGGCGGCGAGCTTGCGGGCATAGACTTCGTCGATGGGGAAGCCTTTTTCGGCGATCTCGGCCGCAGGAAGCAGGACATCGGCGAGCTTAAGCTTGCCGTGCTTCGTTTGGGCTGCGGCGCAGGCTTTGAGGTAGCCGGGAACACCGGAGGCGAGCGCACCGGTCTTGCTGGCTTCGTCGTCGAGTTTGCCGTTGATGACATACATATCGCGAGAAGCCTTCGCGGGGGCCATTTCGCGACCGTCGATGCAGGTGACGGTGCCGTCGGCGGCATGGATGACGAAGAAACAGCCGCCACCAATGCCGGAGTTGTGTCCATCGACGACGCCGAGCGTCAAACCGGCCGCGATGGCCGCGTCGATGGCGTTGCCGCCTTTCGCGAAGGCGTCCATCCCCGCCTGCGTGGCCAGCGGATGCACGGTGGCGATGGCGTGCTTCGGGTAGGAGGCATCTGCGGCATGCAGGAGGCCAGTGGAAAGGAAGAGCAGAGCTGTGAGTGTTTTCATGCTCTGAGGCTAGCGATGCCCCGCGCGAGCGTCGATGAAAAAAGCCTCGCCAAAATCAGTGACCCGGCCTCAGACCCCGCGTTTCCAGCTCAGCCAGGCTTTGCGGTAGGTGAAGGCCATGGCCATGATGCCAGCAAAGAGCAGCAACGCGCGGCTGGGTTCTGGCACAGGCCGCACAGAGCTGGCGTTCATGCTGGAAAGGCTGAAAACATCCGCCTCAACAAGCCCTGGCTCTGTGGCACCTACAGCCATGACGGCGAAAGCGCTACAAATGAGCCAGTAGAAGACAGGTCGGAATGACATCGAATTAACTAAACCTTTATTCAATTTGAGGCGGGTGTGACAAGACTTATTTTTCGACAGTTTCGCCTTAAGGGACTCATTTTCAGTCGTTCGTGGCGTGCCGCCTAAGTATCCGGCTCGTGTGTTCAAAGGGTGCCTTCCTGCTTGCGGGATCGCCGGGCCTCCGCCATGACTACGCCCCTCCCAATCCGGAACTTCATCCATCATGTCAAACGTCAGTTCTCCGCGTGTCATCAACATAGGCTTGGCCGGTTTAGGCAATGTGGGGGCGGGTGTGTTCAAGAATCTTGAAAAGAACCGCGCCCTGATCAGCCAGCGCACCGGGGCTGAGCTGCGTGTGACCCGGGTGGCGGTGCGTGATCTGGCCCGTCTGCGAGATGTCGAGGTGTCGAATGAGCTTTTGACCACGGATTGGAAGGACTTGGTCAATGATCCGGCCATCCCGGTGATCGTCGAATTGATCGGCGGCACGACGACGGCTTACGAGATGGTTGCGGCGGCCCTGCGGGCCAAAAAAATCGTCGTCACGGGAAACAAGGCGCTGCTGGCCGAGCGCGGGAAGGAATTGTTCGCGCTGGCAGAGGAGTGCGGCGTGCCGATTTACTTTGAGGCGGCGGTGGCGGGCGGCATTCCGATCATCCAGGTGCTGCAGGAGGGATTGGTGGGAAATCACATCCGCTCCATCCACGGCATCATCAACGGCACCTGCAACTACATCCTCACTCGCATGTCCCAGGCCGGACTGAGCTACAGGGACGCCTTGGGCGAGGCGCAGGAAAAAGGCTACGCCGAGGCCGACCCCACGCTGGATGTCAGCGGCTGGGACGCGGCGCACAAGGCTATCATCCTGGCCTCCCTGAGCTACGGCTTCTGGATTCCGCAGGACAAGGTACATGTCGAGGGCGTGGACCGCGTGAGCATCACGGATTTCAAATTCGCCGCCCGGCTCGGCTACACGATCAAGCTGCTCTCCGTGATCCGTGCGGATGAAAATGGCCTCGTCGAGGTGCGCACGCAACCCACGCTGGTGCCGCTCTCGCATGTGCTGGCCAATGTGAGCGGCGCGTTCAACGCCGTGCTGGTCAATGGCGATGTGGTGGGCGAGACGCTATTCTACGGTCGTGGCGCGGGACAAGACCCGACCAGCAGCAGCGTGATCAGCGATCTTTGCGAAGCTGCCGCCGTGCTGATGTATGGCGCGCGTCACAGCGGCTTCGTGCCGCACGGTTTGTACGGCAAATCGAAGCCGGTCGATGACACAATCTCCCATTACTACCTGCGTTTGACCGTGGACGACGTGCCTGGCGTGCTGGCGCAGGTCGCCACGGTGCTCGGAGAGCGTGGCATCGGCATTTCGTCGATGATTCAGCCAGAGGATCTCGAGGACACCAGCGGCGAGACCTCGCTGGTGCTCATGATCCACGATGCCCGCCTGGGTGATATGAAATCAGCGCTCGCGGCCATCAGCGAACTCAAATGCGTGCGCGGTGAGCCGAGCTGGATGCGGGTGGAAACGCTCCAAGGCTGAAGTGCTGCGTGACAAAAGCCATGCGGTGCCATTTAGGCATGGCGAGAGCCTTAAAATCATGAGAGTTTGCGATTCATGAAAATCGCTCTCACAGAACTCACCGACCTCGTCGGAGGCACGCTCAAAAACGGTGATCCCACGCTTGAAATCACCGGATTTGCCTCGCTTAAAGAGGCTGTGGCTGGCGATCTGAGTTTCTTTTATGACGGCCGCTACAATGACCGTCTGCTGAAAACAAAGGCCAGCGCTGTTCTGGTGCCGGCGGATCACGCGGAATTGTCGCCACAAGCCGCCTTCATCGCGGTGGCGGACCCGTCGCGGTCGTTTGAACTCATCGTGGAAACCTACGGCTTCCAACCAGCGCCGTTTGAGCCGGGCGTTCACGCCTCGGCTGTTGTCGCGGAATCGGTCAAGTTTGACGCGACGAAGGTCTGCGTTGGCCCGAACGCGGTGATTGAAGCCGGAGTTGAGCTGGCGGATGGAGTCGAGATCGGCGCAGGCTGCTTCGTTGGACGTAATGCGAGGATTGGCAGCGGGTCCAAACTGTTTGCCAACTCGACCGTGCATGCGGAATGCATTCTCGGCAGCGGAGTCATTCTGCACTCCGGCGTGGTCATTGGCGGAGATGGATTTGGCTACGAGTTCAGCCAGGGGCGGCATCGTAAGGTGCGCCAAGCGGGCATCGTGCAGATCGACAACGAGGTGGAGATTGGCGCGGGCACCACGGTGGACCGCGCGCGTTTTGGCCGCACCTGGATCGGCGAGGGCACGAAGATCGACAACCTGGTGCAAATCGGGCACAACGTGGTCATCGGCAAGCATTGCATCATCGTCGCCGGCACTGCCATCGCGGGCAGCGCGATTGTGGGTGATTATGTGGTGATCGCAGCACAGGTCGGAATCGCCGGACATGTCACCGTTGGCTCACAGGCCACCTTGGCCGCTCGTTGTGGTGTGACGCGTGATCTGCCCGGTGGGCAGACCTATCTTGGTTTTCCAGCCATTCCCGCTTCCGATGAGAAGCGCCGCCTCGCCAGCATCAACCGTCTGCCGCAGTTGCAGGCTCGTGTGAAGGAACTGGAAGCGCAGATCAAGGGCAATGGCAGCAGCGCTTCCTGATCACCAAAAGCCCCACTGCTGCGTCTTCATGACGTAAAGCCCCAGCGCCAGATTGCCGACAGCGTGCATGAACACGCACGCGCCGAGGCTTTTCGTCCGCACGGCCACGAAATACATCAGCGATCCCCAGACGAACGCGCCGAGGTAGTCCTCCGTGCTGTGAATCAGCATGACGGCGAGCGTGACAATCCAAAAGACCTTCCAGGCATGCGTGCCGAAGGCGATTTTTTCAAAGCGCCCGTCCTCGGTGAGCAAAAAGCGCATCAAAAAGCCGCGCCAGAACAATTCCTCCACGAACGGCACCACCAGCACCATGCGCGCAAATCGCAAACCCACGACCATGCTGAACCACAGCGGCGAATCCTTGGCGATCATCGGATCGAAGCCATCCGTGCGTTCAGCGAGTCCAAACCACTCCCACCATGAGGCCGGTTCATGTCCTCCTTGGACCAAAACCTCAAGCAGCAGCGCCGGTGCGACCCAGATGGCGATGCCTGCGAGGCCGAGCGTGAAAGCGAGGCCCAAACCACGCCAGGGAGCGAACGTGTAGTGTCGGCGGAACAACACGAGCACCACGGCGCAGACCACGGTTTGCAGCGGATAGACCCAGTGCTCCGGCGCGCGCACGTGCCAGGGCAGCTCGGAGTTTTCGATGCGGAACAGGCCGGGAACGGCGTTCAGCAGTGTGAACAGCACCAGCGGCAGCACATGCGCGGCTGTGGGGGAGGCAAGCAGGCGCGCAAACATCGTGGAATCGGGTTATGGCAGCGCCAGCTCCTTGACCCGGTCGTGATTGATCAGCCATCGGGCGCATTGGCGCAGGTAGCCACGGTTCACTCGTGATCTTGTCGAGGCACCGGTCGCCATGAAGGCCAGCATGCGGGTCGTCACGCTCTCCATCGTGTTGCTGAACCAGCCGGGATGGTCTGCCTTCAACTGGGTGCCGCGTTCGTAGAAGGCCACGATGCGTCCGTCATAGAAATACTCGATCAGCTCATGCCACGCGGCGTGCCAGGAGCGCTGGCGCTGCTCGTAGCGCCCGAGTTCTGTCATCAGGCGCTCCGGTGAGTCGAGGAGCTTCTCGCCATGCTTCGCAAACATCGCGCCCAGGGTTTCGGCGGCATCCAGGGCCAGGAAAACGCCCGGCGAGAGCATCGGATCGACAAATCCAAAAGCATCTCCGGCCGCCACCCATCCCGGACCATGCGAACGGTCGGAGATGAGCTGGTAGTTGGTGTAAGTGTACACATCGGTAACGCGCTGGCGGTTCTGCGCGAGGGGGGAGAGGATACTGTCGGTCGCCAATACTTTGTCGAGGCGTGCTTCGGCGCTCGCGCCGAACTCGGGCAGCGATTTCGGGTTCATCACGATGCCGAAGGAAAGCCGGTCTGGCAGAGGAATGCGCCAGCTCCAGCCCCAGGGATGATAAGTGATCGCGATCTGCCCCGGCTCATACGGATGCTCAATGCCGGTGAAGTGCGCGAAGTGTGCTGTGTCGCGACGAGGCCCCGTCTCAGCCCCGATGCCAAGCAGTTTGGCCGAGGTGCGTGAGCGTCCGCTGCAATCGACGATGAGATCCGGCTTGGCACCGTTGTGATAGCCACCCGCCTCAAGCGCCGCCGCATCGAGTGCCAGCTCCGGTTTGCCGCCCGGATGCGCCACGAGTCCGGCGCGGTGCTTCACAAACGGCACACCGAGTTCTTTGGCGTAATCTTTGAGCACGTCGTCAAAGGCGGGGCGCGGAATGTTGTAGGCGTAGGGAGGCAGGCGGCCCTTTACCGTGCTGAAATTGAAGTGCATCTGCGTGCCGCGATGATGAATGAAGCTGGCCCCCGGCTTGCGCTGCGCGATGGCCGCCACACGGTCCTCAATGCCCAGCCGTTGGATGATCGCGACGATGGCGGGGATCATGGACTCGCCGACGAGCAAGGGCGGACGCTTTTCATCATCATAGACAATCGGCTGGATACCCTGGCGCGAGAGCAGAGCTGCCAGTGCGCTGCCCGCAGGCCCGGCACCGAGGATGGCAATGCGTGGGGGACGATTCATGGGTTTCAGTAGCGGCGGAGTTTGCCGCTGGGGGTCAGCGGCAGCTCGGAAACAAACGTGTAGAACAAAGGCACCTTGTAAGCGGAGAGGCGCTCCTGGCAAAGTTTTCTCAACTCATTCACTGGCGGCGGTGATTCCGCGTTTTGCGGGATGATTTCCGCAGAAGGCATCGCCCCCAGTGCCGGATGCGCTCGTGCGGAAACGCGGGCGGCTTTCACACCGGGATGACTGCAAAGAACGGCCTCTACCTCTTCAGGAAAGCACTTCAGACCGCCCACATTGATCACGCTGCGCACCCGGCCACGCAGGTAAAGACAACCGTCTTCATCCATCTCCGCGATGTCGCCGGTGGCAAACCACCCATCACGCAGAACAGCCTCACGCGGCTGCCAGGGCGTCAGATACGCGTCAAAAATGCCGGGACCGCGCAGCATGAGCTCGCCTTCGTCCAGTTTGACCTCAAAGGCGGGCTGTGGCCTGCCAATCGAGGTCGGTTTGTCCTTCGCATGCACCAGATTCAGGATGGGAAGACCCGCCTCGATGATGCCCATGCCCTGTGTGAGGTGCAGCCCGGTTTTGCTCGCGAAAAGTTCGGCCACTTCATTCGTCAAAGCGAAAGCCGTGGAGACCGCGAGTCGCAGCGAACCGAGGCTGGCGGCATCCGGCTGGCCGGAGAGCATTGTGTAATGGTAGGGCGAGCCGTACATCACCGTCGCTCCATGCTCGCGCGTCATCGCGAGCATCACCTTCGGATCACTGGCGGGCGCAAGGATCGTCGTGGCACCGTGGTAGAGGTAAAGAATGATCGAAACCGCGAAGTGATGCGCCATCGGCAGCACCCACAGCACGCGATCCTGCGGCCCGATGCTCAAACCCTCGTTCGCCGCCGTGATGCGGCCCAGCAGCGTCTCGTGCGAGATCACGATGCCTTTGGAAGCGCCCGTCGTGCCGCTGCTGAAGCGTATGAAGGCCGGATTCAGCGCTTCGAGTGCCGATTCATCGAACGTAGGCGGCGAATCATGCGCCACCGGCTCAATGCGCCATTCTTCCGCGCTCTTGGCAAACACGATGGCATCCAGCGCTGTCGATTTCGCGAGTTGCGCACGCTCACTGGCCGTCAATTCGGCCGGGATGGGCACGAAGCACGCGTTTTGCTTCAAGATCGCCAGCGCCACCACGATGTAGTCCGCGCTGCTTGGCGCATCGAGGCCGATGCGTGGGCGATTTTTCCCCGGCCAGGCCGGATCGGCGTTCATGCGCCGCGCACAGTCGTTCATGCGTGCGTGAAGCTCGCCAAACGTGAGCTGGAGTTCCGGGCTGACGACGGCGGGGTGCGCGGCGGTGCTGCGTTCAAAGATGAGATCGACAATGTTCACTGAGGCCGGGATATGAACGCGCTCTCGTTCGCTGGCAAGGCGAGGCTTTGCGTCAGTCCTGCGGACTCTGCCGTGCCGGAAAGCCGTGCATCATCACGTTGTCACCCATCGGACGGACGGTGACGTTTTCGAGATCGATGGACTGGGGCAGGGCGGGTCCGGCGAGTGAGGGCCGGCCTCCACCGCAGAAGCGTGGGGCGATGTACCAATAGACCTCGTCCACAAGACGCTCACGGAAGGCCTGGCCGAGGAGGATGCCGCCGCCTTCGATGAGGACGGACACGACGCCGCGCTGGGCCAGATCTTTGAGCACGTCCGGTAGATCCTTGCCATGCATGATGAGCGTGCGGTCCTTGAACTCGTCAGTCAGGATGTGGGAGTGCGGTGGAATCTCGCCGCTGCGGGTGAGGACGACGCGCCAGGGCTGCCATTTGCCGCTGCCCACGCTGCCATCCCGCAAGGTGAGTTGCGGGTTGTCTTTGCGGATGGTTTCCGCGCCAACGAGGATGGCGTCCACGCGCATGCGCAGCCGCCGCCCATGAGCGCGGGCGGCGTCATTGGTGATCCACTGGCTTTCACCAGCGGGCCGCGTGATGCGACCGTCGAGGCTCTGTCCGGCCTTGGCGATGACATAGGGCATGCCGGTGGTGATCCATTTGGAAAAGGGGCGGATGAGCGCCGCGCACTCCGCCTCCAGCACACCTGCGGTCACTTCGATGCCGGCGATCAGAAAAATATCCCGGCAACGTCCGGCGTGCTGCGGACTGGGATCGTTCGCGCCATAGACGACGCGTTTGATGCCTGCGACCTTGACCGCCTCCGTGCAGGGCGGCGTGCGGCCCTGCGTGCAGCAGGGTTCGAGCGTGACATAAATGGTCGCGCCTGGCAGCAGCTTCGGATTGAACTGCTGGGCATCGCGGATCGCCTCCACCTCGGCATGCGCCTCACCGGCTTTGCGATGATAGCCCTGCCCGATGACTTTCCCCTGCGCGACGATGACAGCTCCCACAGGAGGATTCGGACTCGTCAGGCCGACACCACGCTGCGCCTGATCGAGCGCGAGGTGCATCCAGCGCTGGTCGGTGGTGCTGTCTTTTTTGTCAGGGGGCGGCGGCATGGGGAATCGGGAGAATAAACGGCAAAGCAGTGCTGAGAAGCAAGAACTCCGTCACATGGCTCACAGGATGACAGACGGAATGATTTTGTGCTCGCCGCCTCGAACGGGCAGGGGTTACTCTGCCGCAGATGATGAAACTCTCCCAAAAAGCGCTGCTCTACCGCGAACTGGCGAAGCTGTTGGGCGCGAGCTTTCATCTCGACCGCTCGATTCAACTGCTGCTGAACCAGCGGCCTTCGCACGCGCGCCAGACCTGGCTGCTGGGCCTTCAACGCGGCCTGGCGGAAGGCAAGGGGGTCACCGAGTCGCTGCGCACTCACTGCGAGGTCTTCACCGGCACGCTGGAGCTGGCGCTGATCGAGGCCGGGGAGCGCAGTGGGCGGCTCAGCGACGCGTTCAGCCATCTGGCACGTTATTTTGAGGCCTGGGACGTCGCGATGAGGCAGGCGATGGGTGCGGTGGCCTATCCAATGGTTCTCGCGCACCTCGGCATTGTGTTGCCCGAACTGCCGGCCTTGGTGATGGCGTCGATGGAGGGGCAAAACCTTCCGTTGAGAGGTGTTTTTATGCCGCTGGCCGTGCTGTGGCTCATTTTGCTCTCGTCGTTTTTGCTGTGGCGCTGGCTCTCGCGGCGTGGGGCGGAGTCGGCGGTGATTGATGAATGGCTGGGGCGCATTCCGCTCATCGGCGGTGTGCGGCGGCATTGGGCGCTGGCGCGGTTTGCGCAGGTGTTTCATGCCTGTCTGCTGGCCTCGATGCGCATGACTGAATGCATGCAACTGGCCGGGGCGGCCTCGCACAGCGGTCTGTTGCGGAGTGCCTCGAAGGATGCGGCTCAGCGTATCGCCGCTGGTGAAACCATCTCCGGGGCGATGGCGGACGTGCATGGTTTTCCCATCGTCTTCGTGCATGGCGTCTCCACAGCGGAGGAGGCGGGCACCTTGGATCATGAGATGAACCGCTGGGCCGCCGCCGAGACCATCGAGGCCAATGACGCCGTGCAAAGGGCGGCGCAGTGGCTGCCGAAGATCGGGTATGGCATCGTGGTGCTCTATGTGTCGTATCGCATCATCAGCATGATGGGTGGTTATTACGGCGGCATGCTCCAGCAGCTCGAAGCTCTTTGATCTGGCGGGTTTGGGTCGGATCGGGTGAAATAAATCTCTGTCGAGTCGTGAAAAGGCTTTACGGCATGCTTTGAATGCGCTTTCTGTTCGACCGAACAGCTTTTAATCATCACCCCACACCTCCACGACCATGGCCCGCTCCCCCTCCAAAGAAACCGCCGAAGCGACCCCGAAGACTGACAAGCTCGCCGAGGCACGCGGTCGCAACCTCGATCTCGCCATCCAGCAGATCCAAAAAGACTACGGTGAAGGAGCCATCCTGCGCATGGGCGGCGAAGGCTTGAAGTCCGACATCAGCGTCATCCCCACCGGCAATCTCCTGATTGACCAGGCGCTCGGCACCGGTGGTTTCCCCCGCGGACGTGTGGTGGAGGTCTATGGCCCGGAATCCTCGGGTAAAACGACCCTCACGCTCACCGTCATCGCCCAGGCGCAGAAAACTGGCGGTCTCGCGGCCTTCATCGACGTGGAGCACGCCCTTGATCCTGCCTACGCCCGCCGTCTTGGCGTCAAAATGGATGAATTGCTCGTCTCGCAGCCCAGCTCCGGTGAGGAAGCTCTGCGTATCTGCGAAACGCTCGTCCGCTCCAACGCGCTCGATGTCATCGTCATCGACTCCGTGGCCGCGCTCGTGACACGGCAGGAATTGGAAGGCGAGATCGGCGACTCCACCGTCGGCGCCCAGGCGCGTCTGATGAGCGCCGCCTTGCGCAAGCTGACCGCCATCATCGCCAAGGCGCGCACTTGCTGCATCTTCACCAACCAGATTCGTGAAAAGATCGGCGTCATGTTCGGCAACCCCGAAACAACCCCCGGCGGCAAGGCGCTCAAGTTCTACGCCAGCGTGCGCGTGGACATCCGACGTATCGGCGCGATCAAGACCACCGACGGCACCGTTACCGGCAACCGCACCAAGGTGAAAGTGGTCAAAAACAAGCTCGCGCCGCCTTACACCGAGGCCGAGTTCGACATCATGTACAACGAGGGCATCTCCAATGTCGGCTCCCTGCTTGATCTCGCGATGGACTTCGAGATTCTGCAAAAACGCGGTTCCTGGATCAGCTACAAAGGCACCCAGCTCGCCCAGGGCCGCGACGCCGCCAAGGAAGTCCTCCGCAACGACGCCACCGTCTATGCCGAGATCGAAGCCGCCGTGAAAGCCAAGCAGGCCGAGAAGGGCGCTGCCGCCGAGAAAGGCTCATCGAAAGCCGCGCCTTCTGCGGATGCTGAGGAGTGAGGTCGCAGAAAGAAGAAAGAGGTTAGAGAATAGATGGCAGCGGCAGGCTTCTCTATCATCTCCCCTCTATTTTCTATCCTCTGGTTCGATACTTCATCGTCACCTCCCCGTTTGACTTTCCTTCCGCTGTGCGCCTCTTTTCGCGGTCACTCCGCGACTCGTATGGCTAAACACAGCCAGCACCAGCAGGGAACCTCCGCGCACGATGCCAAGTCGTCATGCGGTGGACGGCAGATCGTTGTCGAGTTGTGTGAGGTTTCCGCCTGCGGGCTGGTGTTCTGGTCACGCTGTCGTTTTGAGATTGGAGCCGAGGTGCAGGTGCGCATCCTGCGCTCGACACTTCCAGCGCATTCACACACGGCGGTCGGTTCGGACAGCCCATGGGTCACGCTGAAGGGGCTGGTCGTCGCCTGTCCGGCGCTGCGGCGTGAGGACGGGTCTTCCGGCTTTGAAGTCTCGCTGCTCATTGAGCAGGTGCCCAAGATCCGGTCAAAAATGCGCTGGTTTAGACCACGCCTGCCTGGGCTGAGGCGTTTTGGTCTGAACTGAGCCGCGCCGTGCCGTAAAACGAGTTTTCCAACTCGTTTTCCCCGAACGAGTTGAAAAACTCATTCTACATGATGAAAAACTCGTGCTACACGCACTCGACGCCGAAAAAGTCGAGCATCACTTGCCGATAGACCGCGCGCTTGAACTTTGGCACCCAGTCCATCTGAAACTCGGACGGCTTGATCCAGCGAAAGCTGGCAAACTCCTGATGGGTGGCCGCCAGATTGAAATCAGTGTCCTGGCCCAGGAAGCGGCACAAAAAGTACGTTTGTTCCTGACCGCCGTAGATGCCGTATTTCAGCCGTCCTTTGGCAAACGCGTAGCGGTAGCCGTCGCGGCGCTGCGTGATCTCCAGCAGCTCGCGCTTCACGCCGATCTCCTCCACGACCTCGCGAAACATCGCCTGCTCCGCGTCCTCGCCTTCGTCAATGCCCCCCTGAGGGAACTGCCATGCGCCGGGGATGTTGATGCGCTCGGCCACGAAGATGTCCCCGTTCTCACGCTGGAGGATGGCGGCGACGTTCGGACGATAGACGATGGCTTCGGCGGGAATCATGGCTTTAAAAAATCACAGACCGGCCGGATGACGCATCGTGTAGCCTTTTGTGGGGCGTGAGCGGCTGCTCCAGCGCGGCCCGTCGCTGTCGGCGTCACTGTAGCCGGTGTCCAGCCGCAATCCGGCCACTTCCATGAACACATGCCCTTTGCGGGCATAGACCGTGATCCATTTCCCCCTGCCGCTGCGGCCGTAGCTGCGGAACGCGCCCGAAACCGTCGGTTCATCCAGCTCGCCCGCTGCATGCAGCACATAGGAAACGGTGCCGGAGCAGTCATACGCGCTGTCTTCAAACTTGGCATGCCCGCCGCCGCGCCGGTAGGGCTTCGTGCAGATGCGATTCCCCGCCGAGATGGCCCGCAGCACATCCGCCGGGGCATTCGCCGGCGGCACAGCCCGACCGCCGATGACGATCGCGGTCTTGCCTGGAGCAAATTTGTACTCCCAGCGATTGCCCGCGCTGGAGCCGCCGCACTGGCAAAGCAGGGCGCAGAGCGGCAGCAGCAGGAGATGTAACGTAAAACGTGTCATGGGCCGCCATCGTTACGCATGACCTGTGAAATGACAAGGCGTGCAACACTGCCTTGCCTTGTTTTCAAAAACTCGCCAGAATCGCCCGCCATGCTGAAAAAACTCGCCGCTCCATTGCTTCTCGCCGCCGCTGTCTGCGCCGTGGCGTTTGCCGCCGCTCCTGCCAAGCGCAAGATCCTCTTCTTCACGAAATCCAGCGGCTTCGAGCACAGCGTCATCTCATGGAAAAACGGCCAGCCCAGCCATGCGGAAAAGGTGCTGCTCGAACTCGGCGCGAAGAACGGCTGGGACTTCGAGTTTTCCAAAGACGGCTCCAAGTTCAGCAAAGATTACCTGAACCAGTTTGATGCCGTCTTTTTCTACACCACGGGTGATCTTTGCAGTGAGGGCACCGACAAGCAGCCGCCGATGTCACCTGAAGGCAAGCAGGCGCTGTTTGATTATGTGAAGGGGGGCAAAGGTTTCATCGGCACCCATTCCGCCAGCGACACCTTCCACACCAACAACGAGTCGAAGAAAGGCCCGGACCGTTATTTGAACCACGGCGAGAAAGCTGATCCGTATGTGCGCTTCCTTGGCGGCGAGTTCATCAAGCATGGGGCGCAGCAGGTCGCCAAAAACACCGTCACCAACCCCAAATTCCCCGGCTTTGAGAATGTCGGCACCGAATACGGCTTCCAAGAAGAATGGTATTCGCTCAAGGACTTCACGCCCGACATCCATGTGCTCAGCGTGATCGACTCCCCGGCCATGACCGGAAAAGAATACGAGCGCCCGGCCTTCCCGAGCACCTGGGCACGCAAGGAAGGCGATGGACGCGTCTGGTACACCGCCATGGGCCATCGCGAGGACGTTTGGACCAATCCCACCTTCCAAAACATCCTTGTTGGTGGCGTGAAATGGGCGCTCGGCGACGTTCAAGCCGAACTCACCCCCAATCTCAAAGAAGCCGCTCCCGGAGCGATGACCAATCCACCCTACGTCGAGCCTCCGCCGCCGAAGCCGACCAAGGCCGAGAAGAAGTAACTGCGAACAGAGAACCGAGAACAGCGAACTGACAATCATCATGCCCAAAGCCCTGCAAATTCTCATCTGGATCGCCATCTCCGCACTCGGTGCTGGTTCCGTCGCTTTCTCAGCTTTCCACAAAGGCGAAACCATCAATGCTCTGTGGATTGTCGTCGCCGGTTTGTGCTCGTTTGCCGTCGCGTACCGCTTTTACAGCAAGTGGCTCATCACCAAGGTGCTCGTGCTGGACGGCCACCGTGCCACGCCCGCGCACACAAAGCAGGACGGCAAGGATTTCGTGCCCACGAACAAATGGGTCGTCTTCGGCCATCACTTCGCGGCCATCGCTGGACCAGGGCCGCTCGTGGGACCGGTGCTAGCCGCGCAGTTTGGTTATCTGCCGGGCATGCTATGGATTTTGATCGGTGCCACGCTCGGCGGCGGTGTGCATGATGCCATCGTGATGTTCGCGTCCATCCGTCGTGGCGGCAAATCGGTGGGCCAGATGCTCAAAGAAGAGGTCAATCCCCTCGTCGGCTTTGTGGCGATGGTTTCCGTGCTCGCCATTATGACGATCCTGCTTGCCGTGCTCGGCCTCGTCGTGGTCAAAGCGCTCGCCGAAAGTCCCTGGGGCCTGTTTACCATCGCGATGACGATCCCGCTGGCCTTCATCATGGGCTTCGGTCACACGATCTTCAAAGTCGGCGTGCGCGACATCACCATCTTTGGCATTGTGGGCCTGCTCGTCAGCGTGTGGGCGGGCAGCCACCTCAAGGACTGGGGTATCGAGCACCTCTTCGACTACAAAGGCGAGACCATCGCGTGGTCGATCATGATCTATGGCTTCGCGGCCTCTGTGCTGCCGGTGTGGATGCTGCTCGCGCCGCGCGACTACCTCAGCACCTTCATGAAGATCGGCACGGTGGCCATGCTGGCCGTGGTCGTGATCTGGGTGGCTCCCGACTTGCAGATGCCGAAGCTCACGAAGTTCGTCGATGGCTCTGGCCTCGTCTTCCTCGGCTCCGTCTTCCCGTTTGTGTTCATCACCATCGCTTGCGGAGCCATCTCCGGCTTCCACGCGCTCATTTCATCGGGAACGACACCGAAATTGCTCGATCGCGAAGATTCCATCCGCAGCGTGGCCTATGGCGCGATGGTTACAGAAATGCTCGTCGCCCTGATGGCGCTCGTCGCCGCCTGTGCGCTGCAACCCGGCGAATACTTCGCCATCAATGCCGGCATCAACAAGACCATGGCACCAACAGAAGTCGTCGGCGTCATCTCCACCGCTGGATTCCCGGTCACCGTGGCGGGCATGGACAAGCTGGCCGCCGATATCGGCGAGAAAACCATGTTCGGCCGCGTCGGCGGTGCGCCGACATTCGCCGTCGGCATGGCGCAGATGTTTGCGCGCGCCTTCGGCCCGGCGTGGATGTCCTTCTGGTATCACTTCGCCATCATGTTTGAGGCGTTGTTTATTTTGACGACCATCGACGCGGGCACGCGAGTGGGGCGATTCATTCTCCAAGACTTCCTCGGCGGCATTTGGAAACCTCTGGGCAACACGCGCAGCCTTCCCGCGAACGTTTTCGCCAGCGCCCTGCTCGTCGCCGCGTGGGGTTACTTCCTCTATCAAGGTGTGGTCGATCCGCTCGGCGGCATCAACACGCTCTGGCCGCTCTTTGGCATCGCGAATCAGCTCCTCGCCGTGATCGCCTTCTGCCTCGGCACCACGATCCTCATCAAGATGGGCAAGGCCCGCTACCTGCTCGTCACCGTCATCCCGCTGCTCTTCCTCATGAGCGCCACCTTCACGGCGGGCTACATCAAGCTCTTCGACAAAGACCCGCGCATGGGCTTCATCTCCGGCGCGAAATTCTACGGCGACAAAATCGCCGCCGGTGGTACGCCTCAGGAAATGAAGGCATGGGCCGCCCAGCAGTTCAACCAGACCGTCGATACCGTTGTCACCGCCTTCTTCCTCATCGCCGTCGGCATCATTTTCCTAGGCTGTCTGCGCGAGTGGATCAAGCTCCTCAGCGGCTCGAAGAAGATCGTTCTCAACGAAGATCCGTACGTGGCGCTGCCGGAAGGCGCGTGATCCGTTTCAGAAGACGTGAGTCTTCCGAAACGAGCGTCCCCAGCGCCCTCTTGTTCCTGAACGGCGTGCTGACGCCCGCCGCTACGGGTTGTGTGCTGAACTTTGCAAACGCCTCCGTGTTGCGTGCGTTCTTTCCGCCTCATGCGCACCTCCCTCGTCCTCCTTCTCTCGACCTCGCTCCTCTCCGCCGCCGACTGGCCTGAATTCCGCGGCTCCAATGCCCAAGGCCAATCGGATGCCACGAATCTGCCACTGACCTGGAGTCCGACGGCTGGCATCGCATGGAAGGCACCTTTGGCGGGCGTGGGCTGGTCTTCGCCGGTGGTGATCGGTGAGCGCATCTTCCTTACCTCCGCGCTGCCTGTCGGCGGCGTGGAAGATCCGAAGGCCGACCGCTCGCTGCACGCACTGGCACTCGACTCGGCCACGGGGAAGCCGGTTTGGGACGTGGAAATCTTTACCGCCGCATCGCCGCGCGCGCATCGCAAGAACAGTCATGCCAGCCCGACTCCGGTCTATGAGGATGGCAAACTCTACGTCCACTTCGGCCACCTTGGCACCGCCTGCCTGGATGCGGCGACGGGTAAAACGATCTGGAGCACGCAAGAGTTCGCTTACTCGCCCGTGCATGGCAATGGCAGCAGCCCGGTGTTGTTTGAAGACCTGCTCATTTTCTCCGCTGACGCGGAAAAGGACCCCAAGGTCATCGCGCTCGACAAAACCACCGGCAAGCAGCGCTGGACCTTCGCCCGGCAGTCGGATGCGAAAAAGAAATTCTCCTTCTGCACCCCGCTCATCATCGACGTGAACGGCCAGAAGCAGCTCATCAGCCCCGGCAGCGGCGTGGTGAACGCGCTCAATCCCAAGGACGGCACCGAAATCTGGCGCTGCTATTATGATCAGGGCTACAGCGTCGTCCCGCGCCCGGTGTATGCCCACGGCATGGTCTATGTCTCCAGCAGCTACGACAAACCCGTGCTTCATGCCATCAAAGTGGACGGCAAAGGCGATGTCACCGCCACCCACCTCGCCTGGACCATCGACAAGGCCGTGCCGCACAATCCCAGCATGGCCGTGATCGGCGACGAGATCTATTTCGTGGCCGACAACGGCATCCTGACCTGCGCCGACGCCAAAACCGGCCAGATCCACTACTCCGAGCGCTGCACCGGCCCCATCTCCGCCTCACTGCTCGTTGCCGACGGCAAACTCTACCTGCAGGACGAAAAAGGCCTCGGTGTCGTCGTGAAACCCGGCAAAAACTTCCAAATCCTCGCCCAAAACAATCTCGACGAGCGCTCCCTCGCCTCCTACGCCGTTATCGGCTCCGATCTCCTCATCCGCACGGAGGGGAACCTCTACCGCGTCAAAAAATAGACCGACGTGTGGTGCCTTCTGGATTCCTTTGGCGATCTTTCTGCGGCTGCAAGTTGATGACCGCCAGCGCGTTTCACCGCGCATGAAGCTCCTCCTGCTTGCCCTCGCTTTTATCACATTCCTCCCTGCCACCCAGGCCGCCGAAGCACCGCGTCCGAACATCTTGTTCATCATCTTCGACGACTGGGGCTGGCAGCATGCGGGGGCTTATGGCTGTGACTGGGTCAAAACGCCGAACTTCGACCGCGTGGCAAAGGAGGGCGTGCTGTTCAAAAACGCCTTCACCTCCAATCCGAAGTGCAGCCCGTGCCGCGCGACGATTCTGACTGGCCGCAACTCATGGCAGCTTGAGGAGGCCGTCTGCCATGGCGGCATCTTCCCGCCGAAATTCGTGGTGTATCCGGATCTGATCGAGAAAGGCGGCTACGACATCGGTTTGACCGGCAAAGGCTGGGGGCCGGGCGATTTCAAGCTCAATGGCCGCACGCGCAATCCTGCCGGACCGAGCTTCGATGAGGTCAAAGCCACGCCGCCCGCCACTGGCATCGGCAAGAACGACTACACGGCCAACTTCGCCAAATTCCTCGAACAACGCAATGCGAAGAAGCCCTTCTGCTTCTGGATGGGTTTTCAGGAGCCGCATCGTGGCTACGAACTCAACTCTGGCGTGCGCCTCGGCAAGAAATTGAGCGATGTGAAGGTGCCGGGTTATTTCCCAGACAACGAGGTCGTGCGCGGTGATCTCGCCGACTACGCCATCGAGGTCGAGTATGCCGACTCCTACATCGGCCGGGCGATGGACATGCTGGAGAAGCAGGGCATGCTCGAAGACACGCTCATCATCGTCACCTCCGACCACGGCATGCCGTTTCCACGCGTGAAGGGCCAGATTTACGAAGACGGCTACCATCTGCCGCTGGCGATGCGCTGGGGCAAAGGCATCAAGCCGGGCCGTGTCGTTGAGGATTTCGTCAACGTCCGTGATTTTGCGCCCACCTATCTTGAGCTGGCCGGGCTGCCTGTGCATGAGCAGATGACCGGCAAGAGCCTGGTGAATCTCATTCGCAGCGAAAAAAGCGGCTGGATCGAGGACCGCAAGATCATGCTCGCTGGCAAAGAGCGGCATGACATGGGCCGCCCGAACGACTGGGGTTATCCCGTGCGCGCCATCCGCACGCCGGAGTTTTTCTACAGTCACAACTATCACCCCGAGCGCTGGCCTGCCTGCAATCCTGAAACCGGTTACGGCAACTGCGACGACAGTCCCACGAAAACATGGATCATCGAGAACAAGGGGCTGTATTATGATCTCGCCTTCGCCTACCGGGCTGAGGAGGAGCTGTTTGACATCGCCAATGATCCCGAGTGCCTGAAGAACCTCGCCGCTGATCCCAAGTTCGCCGCCACCAAGAAGGAACTGCGTGAAAAGATGGAGGCCATGCTCAAGGAGGAGAAAGATCCGCGCGTGCTTGGCAACGCGGCGATTTTCGACACCTACAAATACCTCGGCAACCGCAGCAAAAAAGGCTACGCCGAGTGGGAGGCACGACAGAGAGGCCAGCCGCTGCCCGAGGAGCCAAAAAAGAAGAAGCGTGACAAGTGAGCGGGACAACCGTGCATGAATGTTCGTAGGCGGGGTGTGGCGACAGCCCGCCCGGCTTCATGCGTGGCCGCTCCACCCCACGAACGCCCAACAGACGACCGGGCTTTCGCCACAGTCGTCGGCTGCGCTGGCAAAAATTGAAGACTTCTCAAAACAGTCACCTCGACTTCGTCCGCTTTGCGGCGATAGCAGCGGCATGCGTTCTTTTTCACTTTTCCTGCTGCTCATTTCCTTCAGTCTGAACCTCTCCGCCGCAGACAAAGCGGTGACGCCGGAGGCTTTGGTGGCTCAACTTTATAAGGCACATGACGCGGAGAAGTCGCCCTTTTTCCAGGACCAGGATCGTGTGCTGGTGGACAGCTACTTTGCCAAAGAGCTGGCCGATTTCCTGTGGAAGGACGCCAAGGAGTCCAAGGGCGAGGTGGGCGTGATTGATTTCGATCCGCTTTACAACGCTCAGGACACAGAGATCAAAAACTTCGTCGTCAACAAGTCCAAGGTCGATGGCGGCAAGGCCACAGTGGTGGCGAGCTTCTTGAACTTCGGAGAGAAGACCCGCATCACCTTCAAGCTCGTGCAGCAGGACGATGCTTGGAAGATCAGTGACATCCAATACACCGAAGGGCACACGCTCTTGAAACTGTTCAAAGCGGCTGCCGGGAATTGAGGTTGGACATTCCGATGTGCTCCTCTACTCTGCCAGCGGGTCGGTCGGAGTGATCGCTGGTGTTTTGCCGCAAGGCAGGATGCCAGAGGAAAGTCCGGACACCACAGGGCAGCATGCCACATGAAAGTGTGGGGGCTGCGGTGCAAGCCGCGGTCACAGACAGTGTCACAGAAAACAAACCGCCCTTCTTCGCTCTCGCGAGCTACGAAGGGTAAGGGTGAAACGGCGGGGTAAGAGCCCACCGCCCCAACCGCGAGGAAGGGGGCACGACAAACCTCATGCGGTGCAAGACAGAACAGGAGAAAGGCCCGCCTGGCCGCAAGTCCCGCAAGGGATGGATAGCTCCGGGTAATAGTCGCACCACCGCGCAAGCGGGGGCGGGCTGGTCGCTCAGCCCGACAGATAAATGATCACAGCCAGGCGCTGCAAGGCGTCGGGGACACAGAATCCGGCTTATGAGGGCCGATCCACATGAAGGCGTCGGGGGAAACCCCGGCGCCTTCGCCTTTGGAGCGCGATGCCGCTTCGTAGATCGATGATGGGCGGCGAAAAGCCCCTCCGAATCGCATGCGTCTGTTCAAGTCGCCAGAAGACTACTGGTGCTACTCATCATGATGACGAAGGCGGCGCTTCACTGGATGTACACAAACTCGCTGCTGTTGAACAAGACGTGAGCGAGGTCGGCGAGGGCTTGATCGCGCGTGCTCGTGGCTTCGCGGGCTTTCACAAAGTCGAGGGACTGCTGGAGTCGCTTGGCATCGGCTTCATGGCTCAGCGTGAGCATGAACATGCGCTGGATGGTCTTTGCGAGTGTGTCAGAGGCGGCGCGTTGGGCGAGGAAGGCGGCCTGTTCTTCGACAAATTCGTCATTCATGAGCACGAGGGCCTGGGTGGGCACGGTGCTGTCGAGCCGCATGGCGCAACTGTCGGTGGTGGTGGGCGCATCGAACAGCTCCATGCTGGGCATGAGGAGCTGGCGCTTCACATAGATGTAGATGCTGCGCCGCCACTGCTCGGGGCCTTCTTGTTTGAGCAGAGGCCATTTGTTGCGCTGGCTGGTGGGCAGGAGATCGGGGCGCAGGCGTGGTTTGATGCCGGGGCCGCCGAGTTTGGGGTTGAGCTTGCCGCTGGCGGTGAGGATGGAGTCGCGGATGACTTCGGCTTCCATACGCTGGATACCGTAGAACGAACTTTCCAGTTCGTTGCTCTGAGAACGAGCTGGAAAGCTCGTTCTACGTTCCTGCCGATACGTCGCAGACATCAGGATGAGCTTGTGCAGCGCCTTGAAACGACCGCCGTTGGCGATGAGCTGCTGGGCGAGGTAATCGAGCAGTTCGGGATGGGTGGGCTTGGTGCCGGTGAAGCCGAAGTTGCTTGGGCTGGCGACGATGCCCTGGCCGAAATGATGCTGCCAGATTCGATTGGCGATGACACGCCACGCGAGCGCGTTGTCGGGAGCGGTGATCCACTCGGCGAGGGTTTTGCGGCGTAACGAGGTCTTGGCGGCAGGTTTGGGAAACGAGACGGGTTTGAAAAGGGTGGGAACGGCAGGCGGGACTTCATCGCCGAGATTCAAAGCGCTACCGCGAAGCATGATGCGCGTGACGGGCACCTGCGGGCTGGTTTCGATGAGGGCGTGGACTTTCGCGGTCTCGTCGATTTTGACGCGTTTGTCGTTCTTGTCCTGTGTGCCGGGGACGAGGCCGTATTTCTCGGTGCCGTTGAAGATGGCAAGCAGGCTGTAGTAGTCGCGTTGCAGCAGCGGATCGGTTTTGTGATCGTGACAGCGGGCGCAGCCGACGGTGAGGCCGAGGAAGACGCTGCTCGTCGTGGAGATGACATCGTCGAGCTGATCGGCGCGGTATTGGGCGAGCGCGTCGTCGTTCTTTCCCATGTTGTCGTCGTTGCTCGTGCCGTTGCGGCAAAAACCGGTGGCGATGAGGCTTTGCTCATCTGCACCGTCGATTTCATCGCCCGCGATCTGCTCGGCGACGAAGCGTGCATACGGTTTGTCGTCGTTGAAGCTGCGGATGACGTAGTCGCGGTATTTCCAAGCGTGAGGGCGGTCGAGGTCGTTGTGCGTGCCGCTGGTGTCGGCGTAACGCGCGAGATCGAGCCAATGGCGGCCCCAGCGTTCGCCGTAGTGGGGGCTTTGGAGAAGGCGGTCTATGAGGGCTTCGTAGGCCGGGCTGTTGGCTGGGGAGGAAGTGCTCAGTGCCGAGTGCTCAGTACTCAGTTTCCGGGACTGTGCACTGAGAACTGAGAACTGAGCACTTTTTTCCTTCTCCACGGCGCTCTCAAACGCCTCTACCTCCTCAGGTGTGGGCAGCAGGCCGGTGAGATCGAGAGTGATGCGGTGGATCAGCGTGGCAGGATTGGCCTCGGGGGCGGGGGATTGGCTGTTCTTCTCCAACGCGGCGAGGATGAAGCGATCGAGGTCGTTTTTCGGCCATGCCGTGTTTTTCACGGCGGGCGGCTTCGCGGCGCTCAGCGGCTGAAAGGCCCAATGCTGCCGACCCGCCTCAATGGTGGGCGGTTTGGCGAGGAGCGGGGCGCTGAGAGCGAGGAAGACGAGAAAGCGCATGCGATAAAGAATGGCGTCCAAAGGTGATTTGAGTCAGACTCTTTTCACCATGGACACTCCGACCACATCCAACGACCTGAAACGCCGTTCCTTCCTTCGCGCCGCATTTTCCGGGGCGCTTGTCACGCCGGGGGTGATGAACGCGGCGGAGGTTGAGAAAGCGATTGCGGGGCAGTTTCATGAGGAATCCCGCGATTTGCCGCTAGTGGAGGACGCGGATGTGATCGTGTGTGGCGCGGGACCGGCGGGCATTGCGGCAGCGATCACGGCGGCGCGTGCGGGGGCGAAGGTGCGCGTGTTTGAATGGCGTGGCTGCCTCGGTGGCGTGTGGACGGCGGGGTTGCTGGGTTACTTGCTGGATTTCGACAAGCCGGGCTTCAACCAAGAGCTGCTGAAGCGTCTCGACGAGCGCGACATGCGGCGTGGGACGAGCAAGGGCAACGTCGTGTATGAGCCGGAGGGCATGAAGCTTCTGCTGGAGGAGATGTTTGTGGAGGCGGGTGTGAAATTTCAGCTCCACACGCGTGTGAGCGCCGCGTATCGTGAGGGGAAGCGGCTCACGACGATCGTGACCGAGTCAAAGTCGGGCCGACAAGCGTGGCGCGCGCCGGTTTTCATCGACACGACGGGCGATGGCGATCTCGGAGCGCTCGCGGGATGCAGTTTCGAGTATGGCGAGGCGGAGTCCTGCCCGTGCCAGCCGATGTCGCTCAACGCGCTGCTCGTTTGCAAGGATGTGGCGGCGTTGCAGCCGTTCATCCATGGCTCCGATCCCAGCCGGGCCGACGGCATCGCCAAAGACGTGTTTTTGAAGGAGATCCAGCGCGGGGAGCATTTCCCATCGTATTCCAAGCCGACACTCTGGCAGGTGCGGGACAATCTGCTGTTGGTAATGATGAACCATCAATACGGCGTGCCGTGTTTCGATGCCGCGAAGATCACCGAGGCCACCGTGCAGGCTCGTGCGGAGCTGCACAAGATCGTGAACGGCCTGCGCAAGCTCGGCGGTCCGTGGGAGGGGCTGCAAATCGCTGCCACCGCCGAACAGATCGGTGTGCGCGACGGGCGGCGCATCGCCGGGCGTTACACCGTGAGCAAAGACGATTTGATCGCTGGTGCTCGCTATGACGATGCGGTCGTGCGCCCGACCTTCCCGGTGGACATTCACGCGCTGAGCAAGGAAGCGAACAAGACGGCGGCTTACAGCAACGCGGGCATCAAAGTGAAGCCCTACGATGTGCCGCTGCGAGCGCTGATCGCGAAGGATGTGGATGGCCTGATGATGGCCGGACGCAACATCAGCGGCGATTTCATCGCGCATGCAAGCTATCGCGTGACAGGCAACTCCGTGGCGATGGGCGAGGCGGCGGGCGTGACGGCGGCACTTGCCGCAGCGACGAAGCGGCTGCCACATGAGGTGCCGTGGAGCGAAAGTGAGGCGAAGCTGAAGGCGCTGGGGCAGCGAGTGTAGGCGCATTCGCCAGAATGCGGACGACGGGTGCTTGCGGAGCGTTTTCCACGCTCTGGCGAGCGTGCCTACTTCCCGATGCGCTTGCGTTTCGCCTCTTGCTTCACGAACAGCGGCTCCAACGTGTCGCGAATCCAGGTGAAGGCGGCTTCGAGGCCTTCACGCTGGTAGATGACGCCGATGTCGGCCTCGACGGCGGTGGGATTGCCGTGGCAGGAGAGGAATTGATTGCAGGTGAAGCGGGTTTTCATCTCGGCATCGACCTTGCCTTCCTGGCGCAAGATGTGGCTGCGGACATAGAGTTCGAGCACGGCGTCGCCGATCCAGGCGTTTTCGCGTAGGCGCTGAGTGAGATCAAGGTCTGGGGTGGATGCCATGAGCGTGGCATCCAGAGCGAGCAATGACGCTAGTTCAACCGGGGATCACTTGGCATTGGCGGACTGCGCTGAACTGCTCAGCCCTCGGAGATAGGCACTGACCCAGGTGTGCTGAAGGCGGGTGGCCTTCACATAAACTGAGTTCTGCTCTTTTTTGAATTGCACGCTTGGCTGAGGTTTGTCCTTAACTGGCTTTGTTTCGCCACCACCAAGGATGGAGCTGATGTCCTTGAGGATGGTTTCGACGCTGGCCTGCGTGGGGGGAAGGACATGGACTTTCCCGATCTGCGTCGGATCATCGGCGGCACGGATGAACCAGCGGTCCTGATCAAACACGAGCACCGCGCCGTTCGCGCGGCAAAGAGATTCAAGTGCTGCAAAAGGGCTGGCGCGAATACTGAAGGTGACCAGTTTTTGATTGATGGGATTGTCGTCGGGCAGAGCGAAAAAATTGATGCCGGCATCGGTAGCGAGAAAACGCAGCACATCGCCGAGCACCGCTTTGGCGAAGTCATACTGCTGAGGCTTGGCGCGGCGTAGCTCGGCGGCCTTTTCCTGAGCCTCCGTGTTTGCTCCATGTGCCCCATCATCCGCAGGCTTGAGCTGGCTTGTGTTGGCTTGTGTTGGCTTGTGTTGGCTTGTGTTGGCTTGTGTTGGCTTGTGTTGGCTTGTGTTGGCTCCTTTCTTGGGAGGCGCGGGTGTCAAAACGAAGCTGTTTTCGTCGGCGCTGAGCTTGTAGCTGGAGAGTTCGGCGCAGTAGTGCAGCGCTTCGGGGACGGGAACGTCTATGAGGGAGAGGGTGATCTTGACGGTGTCGCCGTCGCCTTTGAGGAGGATGTTGACGCCTTTCTTGTCAGGATCGTGTTCCCGGGACTTCGCGCGGATGAATTCAATTGCCTCGACCAGTGTGGCGTCGCGGAACTCGACGCTGGGCAGGATGATTTTGTTGGCCCGCGTGGCGACGATGGCTTTGGCGTCGCTCTTCGTGGTCATCTCCAGCTTGGCGGGAGCCTCGGTGGTCGTGGCGGCGATGGTGACGGCGTAGGGTTCGATCTTGTAGGTGAGACCGGCGAGTTCGGTGCAGTAGCGCAGGGCTTCGATGAGTGGCACGTCTTTGAGATCGAGACTGATGAGTCCGGGCTTGGTGACGCCGGGCCTGAGGATGAGCTGCACGCCTGTTTTGTCGAGGGTGTCAAACTCGCGGCTTTTGGCGTGGAGATACTCGACGGCTTCCTCAATGCTGGCACCACTGAACTGGACGCGGGGCAGGATGATGCGGTTGAGCTTGGCGTTGAGGGCCGAAGCAGTGGCATCGACTGGCTTGTTGGCGCTGATGTGGCTGAGATCGAGCTTCTTTGATGCCTCAGCCTGTTCGGGCGTGCCGAAATAGAGGGAACCGAATGCCCTGCCGTTCTCAGCGCCATAAAAGGAGAGGTGCGGCAGGCCTTCGTGCAGGTGCGGATGGTGCAGCACGACGCTGCCTTTTCCTTTGGCGATGGTTTTGCTCTGGCCGGCTTCGACCTTCGTTCTGCCTTTGTCTTTCGAGGTGATGAAGAGGGCGATTCTGGCGGCGTCGGCGCTGGCGAGTTCGTATTCGGCGGTGACGCTGAGTTGATCGGCGCTGCGCTCGACGGAGGTGATTTGAATGGAGTCGCCGGAGCGGAAGGCGGTCTGCCCTACGGTGAATGAAGAAGATCGAGAGGATGCCGAAGCTGCGGGGGATGCACCGCTCATTTTCCGCGATGCATCCGCCTCTTCCTGAGTGCCGAAGTAGATGCCTCCAAACGAGCTGCCGCCGCCGCTGGGGTAGAAGGAGACGTGCGGCATTCCTTCCCGCACATCTGGATGATGAAGGACGACGCGGCCTTTGCCTTTAGCGATGGCCTTGCGCTGATTGGGGTCGGTTTTGGTCCTGCCGTTGTCTTTGGTGGAAGTGATGTAAAGGGAGATGTTCGCCGCTTCGGCGCTGGCGAGTTCATAATCGGCGGTGACCGTCATGAAGCCGCCGCTGCGCTGCACCTGAGTGATGCGGATGCTGTCTCCGGGAAGGAACGAGGAATTGCCGACGGTGAAGTTGCTCGGATGAACCTGCCAGACGCCTTGGTCGAACCCCAACGTCAAGCCGTTCGCCTCACACATGGCCTCCAGGATCTTGAACGGACTGGCCCGGATAGTGAAGGTGATCAGTTTCTTGTTGGCTGGATGATCGGCAGGCAGGTTTACAAAACGAATGCCGGCATCCGTGGCAAGAAGCTGCAGTACCTCGCCCAGCGTTGACTTGCTTCGTTCGTAGGTCTTCGGGCTGGCCTGGCGAAGTTCGTCCGCTTTTCTCAGGGCCTCACCGAATAGCGTCCCGCCCATTGCTGTGAGGCCAGCTTCGCCGGGTTGAATCCGCTTGGGTGTGATGATGTAGAGAACCGGGCGACGGCCCGGTGCCTCGACTTTGTTTCCCCCGTGTTCCTGCCAGCCATACACGGCACAACTCGTGCCCACTGGAACTTCCTCGGTAGCGCGATAGGCGCTGCTTCTTGCCACAGGATAGGGTTGTCCCCCAATTTTTGTTTCTCCGATGATCTCTGAGTTGGTTATATCGATGTGGAGCAAGATTTTGTCGTCGGAATACTGCTTCGCTGTGAATTTCCCGGCGAATCCGATGGGCACATAAACGATGGAATCTTTTCCGTCTTTGTCTTGACCGGGGACGGGCTGGTTCACCACGGAGCGAATCATCGACTCCTTCCCCTCTTCGACGACCATCCGTGGATAGGCGGATTGATGTGCGCCGGGCTGCTTCAGCGTGTCTTTGAGGAGCTTGTTTAGTTCGTCACCTCCCAGTGTCTGCGTTTGCAATGCCGATCCCGTGGGAGATTTATCAGCACCGGGAGGTGGTGTAGTCAGCCTGCCGCCGAGGTTCCAGTTGCTCTCGCGATTGAAGCTGATGATTTGAATTTCCAATGACATCCATTTGGACGAATCGCGTGCTTCGGCTTCGGCCGCAGGCTTCTCAGCGCGCGTGACGCCGAGGAAGGTCATGCATGTGATGCAGAGCGTCGCCAGCAGACCAGCCAGCGGCCGGGTGCGTGATGGCTGGGCGATGGAGCGGATGCGCGCACGCAACGCCGCACCACGCTGGAGCATGCCGATGAAGCCGAGACTCAGGCGGAACGGTGCGAAGGCCGCTTCGACTTTGAGAAGGGCGTGACCGTATTCACTGCGGCGTTGCGGCGTGGCGTTGACGAGCACCTGGGCATCGCAAGCGGCCTCGCGGTCTGCTCGCGCTTTGAAGAAGGCGAGCCAGAGCAGGGGATTGAACCAATGCAGCGCCATGAGCACGCAGAGCAGTGTGTTGAGAGGGAGATCGTGACGTTTTAGATGCGTCAGCTCGTGCTGAAGGATGAGCCGTGCTTCCTCGGCGGTGAAATCGCGCTCAAAGCCGGCGGGCAGCAGCAGTGTGGGACGCAGCAGGCCAGTGACAGCGGGACTCTGGATCGCCGGGGCCACGAGCACCTGAGGTGAATGACGCAATCCGACTTCACGCGAGATGGCATCGAGCAGCGAAAGCAGATCGTCGCTGACGCTTTCGCGGGATTGGCGGAAACGAAGCAGTGACCCCAGGAACGAAACGCTGCCGATCAGGAGCAGCAGGCATGCTCCCAGCGCCCAGGTGACGAGCTGGATTTGGTTCCAATCCAAGGGCGCTGGCGCGGAAACGACCGGTGGTGCGATGGATGGCAGGCTCACAGGCGCGATGTCTGCAATCAAGGGAGCGGAATGTACCTCCACGGGCTGCGGTTTGGGCTGGAACACACTTTCGATGCTCCAGCGGCTCTCGGGCAGCACCGGGGCGATCAGCACGACCAAAACGGGCAGCCATAGGGAGTAGCGCCAACGCGGGGAGAGATGCCGCTGCAGCAGCCACTGGAGGGCAAACACCAGCAGCGTAAGAGCCGAGGAGCGAAGGCTGGCGGCGATGAGCCAGTCGAAGATGGTATGGAGCGTGTTCATGACCGGTTATGAGCTGAGGTTCTGATCGAGGATCTTTTTCAGCTCCTTCACCTCCTCGGCGGTGAGCTTGCTGTTTTGAGCGAAGTGGACGAGCAGGGGCTTTGCCGCGCCGCCGAACATGCGCTGCATGAAGGACTCGCCCTCGGCGCGCACACAGGCCTCGCGCTTCACGGCGGGCAGGTAGGTGCGGGTGCCGCTGGTATTCTCGCCGGTCTTGAGCGCACTCTTTTCAACGAGACGCGTGAGCAGCGTGCGGACGGTGTTTTCCGCCCAGTTCGTAGTCGGGCGGAGAGTCTTGGTGACTTCGGAGGCGGTCTGCGGAGAGGATTCCCAGAGGGCTTCCATGATGGACCATTCGGATTCGGCGATGTCGGGGAGCGGCATGATTATTTTGAATTACATGTCCACTTCACTACATTTGTCGTGATCTGGCAACTACAATTGTAGTGAATCGCTGGTCGCAGCAGGGAGAAGGAACGTTGCAAGGCCGCCTGCGGCGGCTATTTTCAGCCCATGAACAAGAACAATCCCTTTCCGGGCATGAATCCTTTTCTGGAGCGGTTCTGGCCGGATGTGCATACCAAGCTGATCGGCTACATCGCCGACGCCATCGCCGAGCAGCTTCCACCCGGACTGAAAGCGCGGTCCGAGGAGCAGGTGACGCTGGCGGAGGACGGGGATGACAAAAGTGCGCGGGCGGATGTCGCGGTGGTGGACTCGTGGAAGCAGGGCATCGCGCCACGCTGGGAGCCTGCGCTGGAGTCTTCCGGCGGTGTGGTGGCGACGGAGCCGGCCTACGTCATCGTCAATGAGGAGGTCGAGCGCTGGATCGAGATTTTAGATCCGCATGGGCGGGTCATCACCGTCATTGAGATCCTCAGTCCGGTGAACAAGAGCGACGGCTGGCAGCGCTACGTCGCCAAACGTCAGACTTACATCGCCGGTGGCGTCAACGTCGTCGAAATCGACCTGCTGCGCGGCGGCAGTCACGCGGTGGCCGTGCCTGCGGACTGTTTGAAGTGGATGCCGTACGCGCGTTACGTTGTCTGCGTCACCCGCGCCCTCAATCCGGCGCGCAAGGAGGTTTATGAGACGCCGTTGCGCGACACGCTGCCAAACGTCCGCATTCCGCTGCGCCAGAGTGATCAGGATGTCGTGCTCGCCTTGCAGCCGCTGGTGGACCGCTGCTACCGCATGGGCGGTTATTTCAATGAGGATCACCGCCTTGTGCCCGGCCCGCCCTTGAGCGCTGAAGACGAGGCATGGGTGGCGGAGCAGGTGAAGGCGGCAGGGCTGTCATGAGCCTGTTTCATGGCCTGTATCCTGCTTGCCTCGGCGGTTGACACCCTCCCCCCTTGGCGGTAGGACTGCCGCCCTCAAAAATCCAAACTACTTAAATAACATGGTCAAAATCGGCATCAATGGTTTCGGGCGCATCGGCCGCCTCGTGTTTCGCGCAATCTGTGATCAGGGACTCCTGGGCAAGGAAATCCAGGTCGTCGCCGTCAATGACCTCGTCCCTGCGGACAACCTCGCTTACCTCGTGAAGTATGACTCCACGCAGGGCAAAGCCCGTGAGAACGTCTTTTCCAAGAAGAGCAGCCCCGAACTTGCCGAGGACGACATCCTTGTGGTTGATGGCAACGAGATCAAATGCCTTGCCGTCCGTGCGGGTCCGTCCGCCCTTCCTTGGAAGGAACTCGGCGTGGACATCGTGATCGAGTCCACCGGTTTGTTCACCGAGCGCAGCAAGGCCCAGGGCCACATCGACGCTGGTGCGAAGAAGGTCATCATTTCCGCTCCTGGCAAGGAAGAGGACATCACCATCGTCATGGGCGTGAACCATGAGAAGTATGATGCCGCCAATCATCACGTCATTTCCAACGCCTCCTGCACCACGAACTGCCTCGCCCCCGTGGTGCATGTGCTGCTCAAGGAAGGTTTCGGCGTGGCCGAGGGCCTCATGACCACCATCCACAGCTACACCGCCACGCAGAAGACGGTGGACGGCCCGAGCGCCAAGGATTGGAAAGGTGGCCGCAGCGCCGCCATCAACATCATCCCAAGCAGCACCGGTGCCGCCAAGGCCGTGGGCCTCGCCATCCCGGAAGTGAAGGGCAAGCTCACCGGCATGTCCTTCCGCGTGCCGACACCGACGGTCTCCGTGGTCGATCTCACCGTGAAGACGGAGAAGGAAACCAGCTACAAGGAAATCTCCGCCGCCATGAAGAAGGCCAGCGAGACCTACCTCAAAGGCATTCTATCTTGGACCTCCGACGAAGTGGTCTCCACCGATTTCATCCACGACCAGAGCAGCTCCATCTTCGACGCCGGTTCCGGCATCGAGCTGAACTCCAAGTTCTTTAAGCTCGTGAGCTGGTACGACAATGAGTGGGGTTACTCCAACCGAGTTGTCGATCTGGTGAAATACATTGTGAGCAAAGGCCTGTAATCCGAAACGAACACAGCAACCTTGAAAGCCTTCAACGGGCCGGCTCACACGAGCCGGCCCGTTTTGCGTACCTGCTCATCTTCCAACTTTCCATGAACCACATTTTCTGTTTCCAACCATGTCTTTGTTTTCCCAGCTTCATCTCCTGCCCAGGCCCTTCTGGGTTCTCGTAGGAGCCACCTTCGTCAATCGGTTCGGCGTGTTCGTCGTGCCGTTCCTGGCGCTGTTCATCACTCGAAACGGCAACACAGCCGCGCAGGCCGGTCTGGCGGTGGCGGCCTACTCGCTGGGCGGTTTTGGCGCCGCCTGGATCGGTGGCTGGATGGCCGACCGCCTGGGCCGCAACATCACCATGGCGGCTTCCTCGCTCGCGGGCGCGTTGTGCATGCTCGCCATGTCGCAGGCGGTTGACTGGCGCATGCTGGCGCTGCTGGCATTCATCACGGGCGTGATCACCGAGGCCGGAAGTCCGGCCAGCGCGGCGCTGGTGCAGGACATCGTGCCGCCGGAGCATCGGGTCATCGCTTTTGCGGTGCAAAGGTTCGCGGTGAACCTCGCGTGGTCGCTGGGACCGGCGACGGCGGGTTTCCTGGCGGAGCATTCGTTCTTCTGGCTGTTTGTGGTCGATGCGGCCACGTCGGCCGCGTTTGGCATCATCGCATGGGTGTTCCTGCCGCGTGGTCGTCAGACGGCGCGCGAACATGCGGGCTGGGGGCATGCGTGGCCGTCCATCCGGGCTAACAAGCCGTTTCTCGCATTGTTCGCGGCCTGCGTATGCATCGCGTGGATTTTCCGGCAGACAAACACGACCTTTCCACTGCACTTCGAGCGCAATGGTCTCTCGCTGCATCTCTGCGGACTCGTGCTGGCGATGAATGGCGTGATGATCTGCCTCTTTGAGGTGCCGCTGGCCGCCGGATTGCGCCTGTGGCCGGTGAAGCAGGTGCTGGCGCTCGGTTACATCCTCATGGGAGCCAGCTTCCTCACATTTCTCGTCAGCGGATCGCTCACGGCGTTTGTCTTGATGATGGTTGTGTTCACCATCGGCGAGATGTCTGCGTTTTCGCGTCAGCAAGCCTACTCGGCAAGTCTCGCGCCTGATGACATGCGCGGTCGCTACGTCGGTTTTCTCAGCTTCGCATGGTGTGCGGGGAACACGGCCAGCTCCGCGCTCGGCATGCCGTTGTATGATCATCATCCCACGGTCCTGTGGACGCTGAATGCCGCGCTCGGCGTTGTGGCGGCAGCGCTGATTTTGTACAGCCGCAGGACTACTTGAGAGGCTTTCTTTCAGGCAGCGTCGGGGAGGTCTGTCTGGGCATGGCGGTGATGCCGGGTCGTCGCACGGCCCGGATCACCAGTATGAGCGTGATGCCGAGCATGACAATCGTGATCAGGGTGGGCCAGTGAACGCGGGAGCGTCGGCGCTCAGGCAGGTCGGGGAAGGGGAGGCGGCGGCGCATGAGAGTTCCGCATCATTGAATTTTGTGTCTGGTCGTCAAAGAGCTAAGGGTGCCAATCTCGCCACAACACTCAGTGCCTCCGTATGTCCAAGCCGCCGCCTGCCACCTCCGCTGTCCTTAGCGCGGTGCTGGCTTTTGGGCTGTGGGGTGCGCTGCCGGTGTATTGGAAGCAGATCGGCCACCTTGGCAGTGATGTGGCACTGGCGCAGCGCGTGGTGTGGACGATGGCCACGGTGCTGCCGCTGCTCATCCTGCGGGGCGAGTGGGCGGCCTTCATGAAGTCGGTGCGGGAACCGAAGCTCCTGCGGGCGCATGCCTGGTCGGCGTTTTTGCTTGCCATCAACTGGGGCGTCTTTGTCTGGGCGGCGCAGCACGGGCGCATCATCGATTGCAGTCTCGGTTACTTCATCAATCCACTGCTGAACGTGCTCATAGGCAGCCGCCTGCTTGGCGAGCGTCTTTCGTGGCTGCAAAAGCTCAGCATCGCCTCCGCCGCGTGCGGTGTGGTGACGCAGATCGTGCTGGCGGGCCGCTTCCCGTGGGTCGGTCTGCTGCTGGCGGTCAGTTTCGCGCTCTACGGTCTTGCACGGCGGCGCTCACCGCTTGGCTCGTTGCCAGGGTTGGGCGTCGAAACGTTGGTTGGCATCCCGATTGCCGTCGTGTATCTTGCGTGGAGCCAGCAAAGCGGTGTTTCCGTCTGGGGCACGGCCTCGACACGCGATCTTCTGCTCATCATCGGCCTCGGCATCATCACGACGATTCCACTGCTCGGCTTTGCGCATGCGGCGCGGCAGCTTCCCTTCGCGTTGCTCGGCGTGTTGCAGTTCCTGGCGCCGACCGGGCAGTTTCTGGTGGGTGCCCTGGTTTATCACGAGCCTGTCAGCGCCGCCGCGATGGTGTCGTTCGGACTGATCTGGACCGGTGTGGTGCTGTTCTGCGGGGATTTGTGGTCGAAACAGTGACTTGGAAAGCCTCGCGATGATGCTTTATCTCAAAGCATGCCCCAGCCTGTTCTTCTCTCCGATGTCGGCAAAGTTCTCATTGATTTCGACTTCAGCATCGCCGCCCGGCGGCTGGCTGATCGGTGCGATCATCCGGCGGAGACAGTGCTGACCTTGTTTGAGGACATCAAGGGACCGTACGAGGATGGTCGCATGGATGACGAGACGTTCGTACGCGAGGGGATGGCGGTCACGGGCTTTCGTGGTTCCAAGCAGGAGTTCGAGACGATCTGGTGCGAGATTTTCACGCAGAACGAGCCGATGCATGCCACGCTGACAGCGCTGGCGGGCAAACTGCCGATGTATCTGCTCTCAAACACCAGCGGCCTGCACAAAGATTACTTCCTGCGCTCTTTTGACATCTTCCGGCCTTTTCGGGGCGGCGTGTATTCGTATTCAGCCGGCTGCTCGAAACCGGGGGAGGAGATTTTCCACCAAACCATCATGCAGCTCGATCTCGACCCGGCCCGGACGTTCTACATCGACGATCTAGAAGCGAACATCGCCACCGCCAGACGACTTGGTTTTCGGACATTTCACTACAGCTTTGTGAAGCATGGCCAGATGCAGGCGGAGCTGGACGAATGGCTGGCGGGGCAGGGCATTGGTTGACGCGGGTAAATACCTGTCATAACCAGTACGCGCCGCCGTTCGTATCACCTCATGTGGCACGAAAGCAGCACAGTTTGAACCCATGAAATGCGACGTATGCGAGAATGAGGCATCGGTCTTCCTCACCCAGATCATCAACGGTCAGATGACCACGGTGAACCTGTGTGAAGGCTGCTCGAAGGCCAAGGGCGTGACCGAGGAGACCGGTTTCGGCTTGGCGGAGGCGTTTCTGTCGCCTGCCCAGCGCTCCGAGGATTCGATGGAGGTCGTGTGCAATGCCTGCGGCTTCACCGCCTCCCAGCTCAAAAAGATCGGACGCATGGGCTGCCCGGAATGCTACCACTCCTTCCGTGAGGGGCTGGACGGTCTGCTGCGGAACATGCACAAAGGCACGCGTCATGTCGGCAAGCGGCCCGCGAGCGTCGGCGGCACCGCGCCACAGCTTCTGCCGCGCCAGCGAACCGCCGTGGTGCGTGAGGAAACTTCGTCTCCGCCGCCGCCCATGCCTGTTCCCGCGCCAGCCCAGCCTTCCGATGTCTCCAAACTGCGCGCAGATCTTGATCTGGCCGTGAAGGAGGAGCGTTATGAAGATGCCGCGAAACTGAAGGCAGAGATCGAGCGGCTACAGCCCAAGGCCCCCTCCAAATGATGCGCTTTGCCACATTGATCAAAAACCCCGCCGACTGGATGAAGGGCGCGGGTCCGCATTCCGACATCGTCATGACCTCGCGCGTCCGTCTGGCGCGCAATCTGCGTGGATTTCCATTCCCTGGTTTCAGCCAGGAGCGCCAGCGGGTGGACCTCCTCGAACAGGTGCGTCCCGTGGTCGAGCAACTGCCTGAGATGCGCGACGGTTACAGCGAGGACTACACCGAACTGAGCAAGATCCGCAAACAGGTGCTCGTGGAGCGCCATCTCGTCAGCCGCGAGCATGCGGCACGCTCTAGTGGCTGTGCGGTCGTGGTGGATCGCAAGCAGAGCATCTCCATCATGATCAATGAGGAGGATCACTTCCGCATTCAGGGCATACGTCCCGGGTTGAACCTCCACAGCGCGTATGAACTCGTGGACCGAGTGGACACCGAGCTGGAAAGCGGCCTGCCCTTCGCCTTTGACTCAAAACTCGGCTACCTGACCGCCTGCCCGACCAATCTGGGCACCGGCATGCGCGCCTCCGTCATGCTGCACCTCCCAGCGCTCGTTTTGACCGAGCAGATCAATCCGGTCATCAAGGCCGTCGGCAAGATCGGCCTGGCGGTGCGTGGCCTTTATGGCGAGGGCACCGAGGCTCTCGGGAATCTCTTCCAGATCTCCAATCAGCACACGCTGGGCGAGGCGGAACCTGAGATCATCGCGCAGATCGAAAAAGTCATCGAGGGCGTCGTGCGCTCCGAGCAGAACGCCCGCGCCAAACTCAAGGAGGACCACCAGACCATGCTGCAGGACCAGGTGGGCCGCGCTTTCGCCATCCTGCGCTACGCGCACGTCCTGTCCTCCAAAGAGGCATTGAACCTGCTTTCCATGCTTCGCCTCGGCGCTGATCTCGATCTCGTGGGCAACTGCGACCGCAGCCTCATTGACATGATGCTGCTGGAAATTCAGCCTGCGCATTTGCAGCTCAATGCTGCGCGTGAATTGTCTCCTGACGAGCGTGACAGCATGCGCGCCGAAATCACCCGCGCACGGTTGCAATCCATCGACGGTCCGGGTAGCTTTCCCCCATCTCAATCAACCCAAGGAGGCCTGCCCTCCGCCCCCAATGATGAATAATTTTACCCCACGCGCCCAACAGGTCCTGGCCCTCGCCCGCAAGGAGGCCGACCGCTTCAATCACAACTACGTCGGCACCGAGCATCTGCTCCTCGGCCTCATCAAGCTCGGCCAGGGCGTTGCGGTCAATGTGCTGACCAAGCTCGGCCTCGATCTCGAGACCGTGCGCATGCAGGTCGAGCAGCAGGTAGGCTCTGGTCCGGAGACCAAAATGGTCGGCAACATTCCTTACACACCGCGTGTGAAGAAGGTGCTCGCACTGGCCTCGAAGGAAGCCAAGGCGCTCAACCACAGCTATGTCGGCACTGAGCACATCCTCCTCGGCCTGCTGCGCGAGGGCGAAGGCGTCGCCGCCCAGGTGCTGCGCAATCTTGAGGTGAACCTCGACAAGGCCCGCAGCGAAATTTTGAAGGAGCTTGATCCCAACTTCACCTCCCAGAGCGAGGAAGAAGACGAGGACAGCGAACCCGTCTCTCCCAGCGGTAACACGCCTGCGAGCGACAAAAAGAAGAACGAGAAGACACCGGCGCTCAAAGCCTTCGGTCGCGATCTCACCGAACTCGCGCAGAAAGGCGAGATGGATCCCGTCATCGGTCGCGCGGATGAAATCGCCCGCGTCATCCAGATCCTCTGCCGCCGCACCAAGAATAATCCCGTGCTCATCGGCGAGGCCGGTGTCGGCAAGACCGCCATCGTCGAAGGACTCGCCCAGGAAATTTCGGCGGGCAACGTGCCTGAGATTTTGCGCGACAAGCGAGTCATCACCCTCGATCTTGCTTTGATGGTCGCTGGCACGAAGTATCGCGGCCAGTTTGAGGAGCGAATCAAGGCGGTCATGGATGAAATCCGCCGCACCAAAAACGTCATTCTCTTCATCGACGAGCTGCACACCATCGTCGGTGCTGGCGGAGCCGAAGGCGCGATGGATGCCAGCAACATCATCAAGCCCGCGCTCAGCCGTGGCGAGCTTCAATGCGTCGGTGCCACCACGCTCAACGAGTATCGCAAATACATCGAGAAAGACTCCGCGCTCGAACGCCGCTTCCAGAGTGTGAAGATTGAGGAGCCTTCCGTCGAGGACGCCATCAAGATTCTTTTCGGCCTGCGCGGCAAATACGAGCTGCACCACAAGGCCAAATACAGCGAGGACGCGCTCAAGTCCGCCGTGAACCTCAGCTCACGCTACCTGCCCGCCCGATTCCTGCCAGACAAGGCCATCGACATCATGGACGAGGCCGGTTCAAAGGCCCGCATCGCCGCCATGACCCGTCCGGTCGAATTGAAGGGCATTGAGGCCGAGATTGAAGAAATCCGCATTGAGAAGGAAGGCTCTATCAAGGAGCAGGACTTCGAGAAAGCCGCGCACCTGCGTGACCGCGAAAAAAACGCGAAGAAACGCTACGACGACGTGCTGGAGCACTGGCGCGCCAACAGCCACGAGCGCATCGTCGATGTCACCGAGGAGGACATCATGTCTGTCGTCTCGAAATGGACCGGCGTACCGCTCCAGCGCATGGAGACCGCGGAGGCCGAGAAGCTCCTCAAGATGGAATCTGAGCTCAAGAGTAAGGTCATCGGCCAGGACGAGGCGGTCATCGCCATCTCCAAGGCTCTGCGTCGTTCCCGTGCCGATTTGAAGGATCCGCGCCGTCCGATTGGCTCGTTCTTGTTCCTCGGCCCCACCGGTGTCGGCAAGACCTTCCTCGCGAAGAACCTTGCCGAGTTCATGTTTGGCACCGCCGAGGCGCTGATCCAGATCGACATGTCCGAATACATGGAGAAACACACCGCCAGCCGTCTGATCGGTGCTCCTCCCGGCTATGTCGGTTATGAGGAAGGCGGCCAGCTTTCCGAGGCCGTGCGTCGTCGTCCTTATTCGGTCATTCTCTTCGACGAAGTGGAAAAAGCGCACCCGGATGTGATGCATCTGCTTCTCCAGATTCTCGAAGAAGGCCAGGTCACCGACAATTTCGGCCGCAAGATCGACTTCCGTAACACCATCGTCATCCTCACTTCGAACGTTGGTGCTGAGCAGATCAAGCGCCAGACGAGCCTTGGCTTCATGGCCATGCAGCAGGACAGCGCCGACAATGCGGGCATCAAGGGCAAGATAAACGAGGCCGCGAAGAAGTTCTTCAAGCCCGAGTTCCTCAACCGCCTGGATGACATCGTGGTGTTCCAGATGCTGGAAAAGACCCAGCTCAACGTCATCGTCGATCTCGAGGTCGCCAAGGTCGTTGCCCGCCTCAAGAAGAAGAACATCCACATCACTCTCGACGACACCGCCCGTGAGTTCCTCATGAAAGAGGGCTTTGACCCGCAGTATGGCGCGCGTCCGATGCGCCGTGCCGTGGAAAAGAACATCGAAGATCCGCTGGCCGAGCATCTCCTCCGTGGCGACGTGCGCGATGGCGACATCGTGAAGGTTTCCTTCGATGAGGAGTCGAAGCGTCTCAAGTTTGCCGCCGACAAGCGTGACGATGCTCCTGTCGAGGTTCCGACCACCAATGCCGCCTAGTTCCGCTGATTTGGGGCAGTTTCCCTCTCCTCGTTGAGGAGGGGGAGGGGGAGGGGATGAGGAGACGTTTTCCAAGCAGCATTCGCGAAACTCATGATCCGCGCCGTCATTCTGCTCTTCATTCTCACCAGCCTCGGCTGGTGGCTGGACCGCGAGCATCAGGCCGGACGGTTTCAACGCGTGGACGAGCTGTTTCTCGACTTCCTGGTCGCCAATGCGCGGGATCGTTTTGAAAAGGCCGCGCCATCTGCCGAAAAGACCGTCGTGCTGGTGAAAATGCGCGTGGCGGACAAAGCCGAGTACGCTGGCTGGCCGCCACGTCCCCTGGACTGGCAGATGGTGCTCAAAGGTTTGCAGCCGTTCGATCCGGCGGTGCTGGTGATTCCCGAAACGCTTATGTGGGGCAGCCCGTCGCCTGAGTTTGTTCGTGAGGCCGCTGAGGCATTGGTTCCCTTTCCTAGCACGGTGCTGGGTGTCGAGGCGCAGCTTGCGTCAAGCACTGAGTCACCCGCTTTTCTCGGCGGACTCGATGATGCGCTGCCGCGCTTTGAAAAATTCAGCGCCGAGTTCGATTCAGTGCCTGTGCTCGGTGCCTTGATCACCGCGCCAGATGATCTGCTGCGTCGGCAGACCGAAATTGGCATCGCCCTCACGCGCAAGGATGAGGAGAGCAAGCTTTTGCCCTACGCGTTGCAAGAAGGCGGTCGCTTGCGCCCCACCGTGCTCGCGCAGGCCGTTTCGCGTGTTTCCAACACGCCCTACGCCACGCATCGGTTGCTGCTGGGGCCGGGCGCTGGCGCGTATCTGGCGAACGGTGGCTTTGTGCCGCTCAATGCATCGGGCGAATTCATCGTGGACGCTCAACAAACCGTCCCCGAGGTCGATGCGCTCAATCTGATGACCGTGGAGATGGCTGATGCGCTGAGTGCTGCGGACAAACAGCATCTCACTGGCGGGAAAATCATCGTGATCGGCACCGATGACGATGCCACGGGCGGTTTGGCCCGAGTGCATGCCCAGGCGCTCGCTCAAGTGCTCGCCATGCCACGCATTCACCTCCTTCCGTCCTACGTTCAGTGGCTCATCTGGGCTGTCGCGGCCCTGGGGGGCTTCTGGCTTGTTTTGCGCGTTCCCAAAAAGAAAGCGCTGCTGCGTGGAGCCGCGTTCATCTTCGCCGGACTCGTCATTTGCTTCCTCGCCTTCCAGTCCGCCCTCATCTGGTGCCCGCCGACCCTGCCCGCGGCGCTGCTGGCGGCCTCAGCGCTCTTTGCACGGGTTGCAGGGGGCAAAATGACGAATGAATGACCCAACCCGAATGCTCCAAAGCAACCAGGCGCATTCATCATTCTGGCTTCGTTCGTCATTCGTCATTATGCATTCGTCATTTGCCCCGCCCACTCCGTTCTCATCCTCAAATAGCCCTTGTGCGGGGGCTGCAAGCCCCTAGTGTCGGCCTCCCTTTTACCCCACCTGAATGCGTTTTCGTAACCTGACGCGCCAACGCGAGATTGGCGCCAATTCCTACCTCCTCGAAGCCGGGGACCACCGTGTCGTGCTGGATGCCGGCATGCACCCCAAACGAGTCGGCTTCGACGCCTTGCCTGATTTCGGCGCGCTGCCGCACAAGTCGGCCAATGCGGTCATCATCACCCACGCGCATCACGATCACATCGGCTCCATGCCCGTTTTGCAGCGCAAGCAGCCGAATACCCCGGTCCTCATGACCGAGATTACTGGGGAGCTGTCCTCCGCCATGTTGCACAACTCCGTCAACGTCATGACGAAGCAGCGCGAGGAAAATAGCATCACCGAGTACCCGCTCTTCACGCACCGCGAGCTCGATGACATCCGCGCCCAGTGGATCTATCGCGACATTGACCGTTCCTTTGAGATTCCTGACACCAACCTGGAGGCCACGCTGTTCGATGCCGGCCACATCCTCGGCTCCACCGGCGTTTTGGTCCGTGAAGGCAGCAACACGCTTTTCTACACCGGTGATGTGAACTTCGAGGCTCAGACCATCTGCCGCGCTGCCGATTTCCCCACCAGCGGCATTGATGTCATGATCGCCGAGACCACACGCGGCGATTACGCCCGCCCGGAGGGTTTTTCCCGCAAGGCTGAAAAAGAACGCCTCGCCGGAGTCATTCGCGACACTCATGCGGCTGGTGGCGCGGTGATGATTCCCGTCTTCGCCCTCGGCAAGACGCAGGAGGTCATGCTCATGCTCCACGAACTGCATCAGGAAGGGCTCATCCCCGAGATGCCGCTCTACATCGGCGGCCTGAGCACCAAGATCACCGTGCTGTACGATCACTACGCCTCCCGCAGCCGCCGCAGTTATCCAGGCTTCCGCCTGCTGGAGGACATGAAGATGCTCGTGCCACGCAAAAGCAAAAAGCGCCAGGAGATGATCTCCAGCCCGCGCACGCTCTACGCACTCTCCAGCGGCATGATGACCGAGCACACTGTCTCCAACATCTTCGCGCAAAAATTCCTCGATAACCCGCGCAACGCTCTCTGTTTCGTCGGCTACACCGATCCCGAGTCCCCCGGCTACAAGATCCGCAACGCCGCGCCTGGAACCATGATCAAGCTGTCCAAAGATCTCCCCGCCGTGGCGCTCAATGCCCGCGTCGAGAGCTTCGACCTCAGCGCCCACGCCTCGCGCGAGCAGATCGCCGAGTACATCGAGAAAGTGAAGCCCAAGAAGCTCCTCCTCGTCCACGGCGAAGAACCCGCCCAGATGTGGTTCACCCGCCGTTTCAACGAAACCATCCCCGGCACCGAAATCATCCGCCCCGAGTCGCACCAGCCGATTGATCTCTGGTAAAATGCCTCGCCTCATCGCCATCGTCGCCATGTCCGCCAATCGCGTGATCGGTCGCGAGGGCAAACTGCCGTGGCATTACTCCGAGGACTTGAAGTTCTTCAAGCGCACCACGCTCGGCCATCCCATCCTCATGGGCCGCGCCACCTTCGACTCCATCGGCAGACCGCTCCCGGGCCGCCAGAACATCGTCCTCAGCCGCACGATGGCACCCCGTGAAGGCGTCACCGTCATACGCGATGTCTCCGAGCTGCCCAAGGTCTGCGGCGAGGCTGAAACCGTCTTCGTCATTGGCGGTGCCCGCGTGTTTGAAGAGCTGCTGCCGCAATGCGACGGCCTCTACCTGACCTACATCACGAAAGATTACGAGGGCGACGTTCTTCTGCCGCCCTTCGAGCATCTGTTCACCCTCAAAGAGATCACCGAGAAGACTGAAGACTTGGAGTTTCGGTATTACACAAAATGAGCTCGGTCCCCATCACGGGCTCAATAGGTCTTGATCAAGTGTTGGCTCAGGCTTCCGGCAGCGATCTTTGAAAGGGCGCGTTACCTCCGAACCAGCGCCGGTTCGGGATACTCGAAGGTTTTTCCCTCGTAGTTGCGGATGAGGACGCGTTGCTCGTCACGCAGCAGGACGTAGTCGGGATTGAGCGGCACCTTGCCGCCGCCGCCGGGTGCGTCGATGACGAACTGCGGGATGGCGTAGCCGGTGGTGTGACCGCGCAGTTGCTCAATGATCTCGATGCCGTCGGCCACGCTGGTGCGCAGATGCGATGATCCTTGGATCAAATCGCACTGGTAGAGGTAATACGGCCGCACGCGGCACATGAGGAGCTTGTGGACGAGGCTCTTCATCACGTCGGCATTGTCGTTCACACCGCGCAGCAGCACGCTTTGATTGCCGAGAGGCACACCGTGGTTGGCGAGCAGCGCCAGGCCATCGCGCACCTCGGTGGTGAGCTCACGCGGATGATTGGTGTGAATGCTCAGCCAGAGCGGATGATGTTTTTGCAGCATGCGGCACAGCTCCGGCGTGATGCGCTGAGGCAGGAAGATCGGCACGCGGCTGCCGATGCGGATGAACTCGATGTGCTTGATCGCCCGCAGGCGGGTCAGCAGCGCGTCGAGCTTCGCGTCGGAGAAGAGCAGGGGATCACCTCCAGAAAGCAACACGTCACGCACTTCCGTGTGGCGTTCCAGGTAACGGAAGGCGGCCTCAAATTCGGTGTGCAGCTCCTGCTCGCCGACGCCGGAGACCACGCGGCTGCGTGTGCAGTAGCGGCAGTAGCTGGCGCAGCGGTCCGTCACGAGAAACAAAACGCGGTCCGGGTAGCGATGCACCAGCCCTGGCACCGGCATGTGGCTGTCCTCGCCGCAGGGGTCGGACATTTCATCGGGATCTTCCCAGGTCTCCTCGATGCGCGGGATGACCTGGCGGCGGATCGGGCAGCCTGGGTCCTCGGCGTCCATCAGATTGAAATAATGCGGCGTGATCGCCATCGCCAGCTTGTTGCCGGAGAGCAGCACGCCCGCGCGTTCCTCCTCAGAGAGTGTCAGGTGCTCCTCCAGTTGCTTCAGCGTCGTGATCCGGTTTCGGAGCTGCCAGGCGGCGTTGTTCCAGTCAGCGGGGACGATGTTTTTATCAAACCAATAGCCAGGGGCGAGGGAGCGGAACTCCTTCTCAGGCAGCGTGGGGGTGTCGTGCATGTACTGCGGGTCGGTGGACGGCGCTGAGGTTAGGCGCGGGGTGATCCTGATGTCAAACGTCCCCTGCGGTTGTTTGGGCGCAACTACCGCCTTTGATCCAGAGTCTGGCTCCATCACGCCCTTCTGGCTTTTTGGCACTACAGCAGCCGCTTGCGCTTAAAGAACCAAATCGGCACGATGGCGGAGAGCACGATGATGAGCATGACCATCACGAAGGCCCAGCCCTGGTGCTGCGAGGGCAGACCGACATTCATGCCGTAGATGCTGGCGATGAGTGTGGGCGGCATGAAGAGCACGCTGGCCACGGTGAAGATCTTGATGATCTGGTTCTGCTGGATGTTGATGAGCCCCAGGGTCGATTCCAGCAGGAAGGTCATCTCCTGCATCTGCTGCCCGGTGTATTCATCCAGGCTTTTGATGTCGCGCATCACACTGCGGAACTGCGCGGCCAGATCACCGCGCATCCAGGTGGCGGCGTTGTTGAGGAAGTATTGCAGCATGCGGCTGAGGCTGAGCAGGCTCTCGCGCAGGTTCGCCACGAGGGCGCTGCGGCGGCCGAGCAGCTTCACCACATCACTGAGATCCTTTTCCACGGCGGCATGCGCCTTGTGCGGGTCGAGGCTGAAGATGTCGCGGCAGATTTTCTTCATGTCGCCCTCGACTCCCTGGAGCGCGTCGGCGATGCGGGCGACGATGAGCTCCAGCAGCAGGAGGAAGACGGCGTCGCTGCTCAGCGGCATGCTGCACTGGCGCTTGGCCTGGTCCACGAGGACGCGGAAGGCCATGGGGTCCGCGTAACGCACGGTGGTGAGGCAGTCCGGCGCGATGACGAAGGAAATGGCGGTGCTGTCCGGATCTGGCGTGTCGAGACCCACGGGAAGCCACGCGGTCATGTAGAGCGCGCCTTTTTCCATGTAGAGCCGGCTGGACTCCTCAATCTCCTGCATTTCCTCACGCGTGGGGAGCTGGTATTCGAGCCATTTTTCAGCCTCCAGCTCCTCGCCGCGTCCGGGATTCAGCAGATCGAGAAAGACGAGGTTGTCTGGGAACGGATGCGATTTCTCGTCGTTCCAGTCGATGAGCTGACCTTGCTGGGTGAGGAGTCGAACCATGCTGCTTTTGAGGGGGGTGAAAAACTAGCCGCGCTTGTTCTTCCACGCCAGGGGCAGGGCCGTCAAACGGGCGTTTCAATAACGCGGCGTTTCAGGATCGACCAGATCGGCCCAGGCGTCGATGCCGCCGCGCATGCTCTGCGCACGGGTGAAGCCGTGCTCGCGCAGCCAGTTCGCCGCGCGCAGGCTGCGCATGCCGTGGTGGCAGTAGATGACGAGATGCTCCTGCGTGTCCGTGAAGACCTGCGGGGCCAGCTCGCCAAAGCGGGAGAGCGGCACGAGCTGGGCGTCTGGCAGGCGGCAGATCTGCCACTCGCTATCCTCACGGCAGTCGATGACGCGGAAGTCTCTCGCCCCTGGGCGGCCCAGCAGATAACTCACATCCGTTGGGCTGATCTCGATGGCCGTGTCTGAAAGCATGGGGCTCGGCGCTGTGTGAATCAAGGACGCACGGTGACCGGCGTGCCGATGGCGACATTGTGGTAAAACGTGGCCGCCATGTGGGGCGGCATGCGCACGCAACCGTGAGAGGCGGGGTAGCCAGGCAGGAAGCCCTCGTGCATGCCGATGCCGCCGACGAAGCGCATGAAGTGGTGCATCTTGGAGCCTTCAAAGCGCGTGCCGGGTGGCGGCTTGTCCTTGGTGACGTCGATATTCGCCATCACGACGTTGCCCGCGCCGTCCACAAAGTCGCCGTAGAGGTTGGATTTGTGCCACTGGTCCTTCTGGATGATCTTGAAGGTGCCGGTCTTGGTCGCGTGCTTTTCATCGCCCGTGGAGAGCGCCGAGACCCCCGCCAGCGTGCCGCCCTTGTAGAAATACGCCTTCTGATCACTCAGGTCGATGGTGATGCTCGGGCTGCCGCTGATGCCGTCGCCATCCCAGTAGGACACCTGGTCGGCGTTGTACATGGAGGAGTTTGGCAGGTTGCCTGGATTGAAGGCTTCGAGGTACTGCGTCTGTCCGCGTGAATCACCGCTCTGGCACGAGGCCAGCAGGGCGATGACGGGAAGAAGGGCGAGTCGGATGATTTTGAAGGTCTCCAGATGGCTCATGCGTGGGATACGGGGGCGCGTTTTCGCAGCGATGTATCCGCTGCCACGGGGCATCTGTCCAGCTTCAATCAATGCACGCCCTTGTCTGCAAGGTAGCGTTCGGCCTCCAAGGCGGCGGCGCAGCCTTGGCCGGCGGCGGTGATGGCCTGGCGATAGACGTGGTCGGCCACGTCGCCGGCGGCGAAGAGGCCTTCGGTTTTCGTGCGCGTGCCCTGAGTTTGCAGGATGTAGCCGTTTTCGTCGGTATCGACGAGGTCACCGAGGAAGGCACCGTTTGGCACATGGCCGATGGCGACGAAGACGCACTTCAGCTCCAGCTCGCTCTTTTCACCGGTGACGAGGTTTTCCAGCATCACGGCACGCATCTCGCCTTTTTCATCGGTGAGGTACTCGCAGACGGTGCTGTTCCACACGGGCTTGATCTTCGGATTCGCGAGAGCGCGGTCGGCCATGATCTTCGAGGCGCGCAGGGCGTCGCGGCGGTGGATCAGATAGACGGTGCTGGCGAATTTGGTGAGGAAACCGGCCTCTTCACAGGCGCTATCGCCGCCACCGATGACGCAGACGGGAACGTTGCGGTAGAAAGCACCGTCGCAGGTGGCGCAGCTCGTCAAACCGTGGCCGATGAGGGATTTTTCGTTCGGCAGGCCGAGGTGCTTCGGCGAGGCACCGGTAGCGACGATGACGCTGTGAGCCTCATAGACGGTGCCGCCTTCGGTATGAACTTCAAAATGGCCTGCGGCAGTCTTTTTCACGCTGCTGACGAGTGAGTGCTCAATGCGCGCTCCGAACTTCTCGGCCTGCGTCTGCATGTTCATCATCAGCTCCGGCCCCATAATTCCATTGGGGAAGCCGGGGAAGTTTTCGACCTCTGTGGTCGTGGTGAGCTGGCCGCCGGGCATGTTGCCGGAGAGGATCAGGGGCTTCAAATTGGCGCGTCCGGTGTAAATCGCCGCTGTGTAGCCGGCGCAGCCGGTGCCGATGATGATGACGTTTTCCATGGTGGTTTCGGGGTCGGGAGAAAAGGGTCGCGGAAGATGGAAAGGCGGGCCGGAGGCGCAAGGAGCGCTTTTTTCAATCCCACCATTGGAGTTTGCCCGCGCCTCGTTTATTCCCTGCTAACAACGATGCCCGCCCCGACCACGGACGCCAAAGCCAGCCGCCGCATGCTTGCGACGCTGTTTTTCTGCACGGCGATACCCATGGGCATGTGGGGCGTGCCGCTGGCGAATGTGTTCGCCGCCCACGGTCGCGGTCATCTGGTACCCTGGGTGCTGGCCACGACATCGATCGCGGCGTTCATTTCGCCGCTGTTCGTCGGGGCGCTGGCAGATCAAAAGCACTCCCCTGTGTTGCTGCTGCGCTGGCTGACGGCGGCGACGTGTGTGGCGCTGCTCATCACCTGCGGTTCGCTGGCCTGGGGTTGGAGTGATGCCGGCGTACTAGCGTGCGCCCAGGCTCAGGCACTTGTGGCCACACCGGTGTGGAGCGTGACGAGCAGCATCGTTTTTTCACAACTGCATGATGCGAAGCAGCAGTTCGGCCCGCTGCGCGCCTGGGCCACGGCAGGCTGGATGGCTGGCTGCTGGATCGTCAGTTTCGTGCTCAAGGCGGATGCCTCGCTCGTCGGCGGCGTCACAGCGGCGGGCTTGTGGCTCGTGGTGATGACGCTGACGTGGCGGCTGCCGATGATTCCGCCGGGGGAAGTGGTGCAGCACCGCACCTGGCGGCAGATTCTCGGCCTGGACGCGCTCGAACTGCTCAAGCACCGCGACCATCGCGTCGTCTTCATCACGGCGGCGCTCTACTGCGTGCCGCTGGCGGCGTTTTACCCTTACACGTCGCGGCATCTGCATGATTTGGGCGTGCAAAACATTTCCGCTGTGATTTCGCTCGGCCAGACGACGGAAATCCTCGTCATGATGTTGCTGGCCGGTGTTCTGGCCCGGGTACGGCTGAAATGGGTCTTCCTCTCCGGCATCGCGATCTGTGTGGTGCGCTACTCCTTCAATGCCCTTGGCACGCTGCCCTGGCTCCTGGTCGGCACGGTGCTGCACGGCTTCGCCTACACGCTCTATTTTATCACCACGCAGATCTACCTCGAAGAGCGCATTGATCCGAAGTGGCGCGCACGGGCGCAAGCGCTGTTGGCCTTGCTGATGGGCGGTGTGGGCAATCTCATCGGCTACCTCGGCGGCGGCTGGTGGCACGCGGCCTGCACGAAAAACGGCGTCACCGACTGGCCCCGCTTCTGGTGGGGCGAGACAGCGCTCACCGCGGCGGTGTGTGTGTTCTTCGCGTTGGCGTATCGCGGACGTGCGCACAAAACGTAGGCAGAGTGTGGCGACAGCCCGTCGGCTTCATGCGTGGCCGCTCCACCCCACGAACGCCCAACAGACGACCGGGCTTTCGCCACAGTCTCCTGCTGCTATGAGGGCTTCTTCGTCGACGATAGTAGGACAGGCATTCTGCCTGTCACGGGTGCATGGGGCATTCTGCCCCGATGAGGGCGGGCAGAATGCCCGCCAGACTCGCGACAGGTGAAACACCTGTCCTACCAGCATCAGAGCAGCACCAAGAACCCCTGCTCATCCAACTTCACGCCAGAGAGATTCACGACTGTGTCTTTGCCCGGCATCAAGCCGCTGATGCGGACGCCGTGGTCGGTGGCTTCGAGGTTTAAGCCGGGCAACAGGCGGCCGAGTGAACCGGCTTTTTTGCCAAGTTGGAAACCTTCCTCGCCTTCGGGCATTTCTGGGTCGGGAACTTCCACGGAGACGAGAATGCCGCTTTCGGCGTCGATGTGACCGCGCAGCACAGTGGTGGATGGCAGAGGCGCGAGATCGCTGTCGAGGCAGAAGGCGAGACGTTCCTGGCCGGTGAGCTTTCCAAGGCTGGCACGGGGGCCGAAGGCGACGATGGGGGCGCTGCCCGCCGCAGTGGCGTCCGTGATGCAGGTGGTGCCGGGAATGACCTGGGTGAGCGCCTTGAGCGTGCGGTGGATGAGGCTGCCTTTGGGCTCGAGGCAGAGGATGACATCGCCCTTGCGGCACCATTCTGCCTCGCCCAGGCGCAGCGCGTTGGCGAAGGCGACGAGATCATCCCCGGCTTTCGCCCAGCTTTTGCGTTTGAGAAAAGCAGTGCTGCTCAAGGCGAGTATGGCGTGACGCACGACCAGCGCGGTGGCCTCACGCGCAGGCAGCGGCGTGCCGAAATGCACCACGACGGGATCAAACAGATGCTTGGGACGCTTGGCGAAGAACTTGCCGCCCTGAAAAGAGAAGATGCTGCCATAGAGGCCGTCGAGATAGACGGGCACGACCTGGGCATCGCCCTGGCGGGCCATGAGCTCGAAGCCTTTGCGCAAGTCATTGACCATGCCGTGGCGAGTGATCTGGCCCTCAGGGAAAAGGGCGACGATCTCGCCCTCCTTCAACGCGGCGGCGACGGAGCGGATGGCGTCCTTGGCCCGTGTGTTGGAAATGGGCACGGTGCCGACGAGGATCATGAGCCACTTCGTCCAGCGCAGATTGTACAGCGCCTCCCACATGACAAAGCGCACGGGGCGGCGGCAGGCAGCGCCGAGCAGGAAGGCGTCCATGTAGCTAACGTGGTTCGGCAGCAGCAACACGCCGCCGGTCTGCGGCACACGCTCCGCATGCACGGGCCGCACCTTGTAAATGAAGCGCACGACCGCCAGCAGGAGGAAACGCACCAGATCCTCCGGCAGCAGGCGCATGGTGTAGAGCGCAGCCCCCAAGGTAGGGATGGCGAGCACGATGAACTGCGTGGAGGAACTCCAGTCCGCCCATTTCATCAAGGCGACAACGGCCACGGCCACCAGCGTGCCGAGGCAGTCCATCAGGTTCATTCCAGCATGAATACGCGCCTTCTCCTGCTTCTCCGCCTTGTCCTGCGCGAAGGCATACAGCGGCACCATGAAGCAGCCGCCTGCCGCGCCGGTGAAGATGATGCCCGCATACATCCAACTGCTGCCTAGTGTGGCGAGACCGGACCAGAGCAGTCCGGCGACGAGTCCGAAGCCGCCGATGGGGATGAGGCCCATCTCGATGCGATTGCGACTGATGTGCGAGGCAAAAATGCTACCGCTGATGACGCCAATGCCGAGAATGCCGGCCACTTTGGCGAGTTCCATCGGCCCGTCGCCATGACCGGTGTCGGGATGCAGCTCCTTGGTCAACGTCACAAGGATGAAACTGAGCGCGTTCGAGATGAACCAAAAGTAAGTAACACCCAACGCCGCGAGGCGGATGGAGCGACGGCGGAAGACGATCTTCACGCTCTCGAAGTGCTCCCAGGCCATGGACTTGCGCCAGCGGACCTCGGGATGCGACGGGGTCTTTTGAATGCCCAGCGCGGCGAACAATTCGCCGATGCCGAGGATGCTGATGATGATCAGCGGCCACAGAGCGGACATCCATGCATCACCCGTTTTTTCATACTCGGTGCCATACCAGATGCCGCCGGCCCACATGCCACCGAGGATGCCCGCGAGCATGGTCACCTGCAGCCAGCCGGACACGCGACCAAGGCGGCGCGAACCAGCAAGCTCCTTCATCACCCCCATTTTGGCCGGGCTGAGCACGGCCGCCTGCACGGCGAGGAGGAAGAAGCCGACGAGGCAGATTTCCAGCGAGCCTGGCACGCGCTCCATCCACAGCGCGAGCGTCAGCCAGATGAAGCAGATGATCTGCATCACCTGCATCCAGATGATGACGTTGCGCTTCGAGAAACGATCCGACCAGTAGCCGGCCAGCGGCGCGAAGATCATGTAAGGCAGCGAAAAAATGGCCCCGAGCCACAGCTCCATGTGACGCCCCACCCACGAGTCATTGGCGATGATGATCGAAAGCGCGATCAGCAGCATTTTGACAAAATTGTCGCTGAAGGAATTGAGTGCCTGCACCACGAGCACGAGCACGATGGACACCCAGTTCCTGCGCGGCAGATGCGGTGATTGGTCTAAGGTGAGAGCGTCTGGCATGCGATCATTCAGTCCACGAAGCGTTCGGCCAGCAGGATGTCGGCCGGGAACGTGATTTTGGGGTTAGGCTCGGCGTTTTCCACGACAAAGACCGGCTCGCCAAGATGCTGCACGGCGGAAACTTCATCGGTGACGAGCAGGGAGTCGCGAATGACGGCGTCGTAAGCGCGCACGAGCAGCTCGCGTTTGAAAACCTGCGGTGTTTCCATGATCCACGCGTTCGCACGGTCGATGGAATCGGTGATGCGGCCTTCGCTATCGCAGCGCTTCAGCGTTTCGGTCATCGGTCGGGCACAGGCGACGGCAGATTGTGTGCGCGCGGCTTCGATGCAGCGGGTGATTTGATTCACGGAGATCAAAGGACGCGCACCATCATGCACCGCCACGATGTCACAGGCCGGATTCAGCGCCAGAAGACCGGCCTGCACCGAAAGATGACGCTCGGCGCCACCTGCGAGGATTTTCGTGATCTTCTCAAAGCCGCTGGAGCGCCAGACGTCGATCTCAATGCGGAGCGCGTCGCTTGTGACCACGATGATCTCATCAATGGCCGCGCACTTTTGAAACACCCCGAGCGTCCGCCGCAGCACCGGCTCGCCGCAGAGCGGGGCCATGAGCTTGTTGAAGCCCATGCGCCTGCTGCTGCCTGCGGCGACGATGATCGCTGTTGTCATTGGGTGCGCGGTTCTCGGTTCGCTGTTCGCAGTTGTTCTGAGTTCAACGGCGAACCGGGAACTGCAAACCGCGATCAGAATGTCAGGCGAGTCGTTTGGCGACCTCGGTCGAGATGGACTTGCTGTCAGCACGGCCGGCCACGCGTTCCTGCAACGCTTTCATCACGTTGCCCATCTCTTTCTTCGAGGTGGCTCCAAGTTCGGCGATGACGGCTTCAACCAGCGTGCCCAGTTCCTCCGCGCTCATCGCGGCAGGCAGGTATTTTTCCAAAACGGCGATTTCAGCCTTGGCGGCGTCCACGGCATCGGGACGACCGGCTTTTTCCGCGCCTTCCACCGAATCCTGGAGCTTCTTGATCTCCTTGCGCACGACGGCGAGGGCGTCGCTGTCGCCCAACTCGCCATCAGCGCCGAGTTTTTCGATGGCGGCGTATTTGAGGGCGGACTTGAGATTGCGGATGACGTTGAGGGCCACGGTGTCCTTGGCCCGCATGGCGTTTTTCAGGTCTTCGGAGATTTGGGCGATGAAACTCATGGGAAAGGCGGTGGTTGGGTGAAACTGGGCCGCGATCATGGCGTGGCACATGGCTTTGTCCAGACGATAGGCGACGCGGCATGGGATAGCCTTTGCGCTGCCCCGCCCCCCGTGCATGATCGCCGCGCCGTGCAATTCCGACATCCCAAACACGATCTCTACATCCCCGACGAAACCGACCCCTGGACCGCGCTGCGCCGTGTGACGCATCTGGGCATTGTCTCCCATCAGGACGACCTCGAAATCGCCGCGTATCACGGCATCACCGAATGCTTTAAAAACGAGGACCAATGGTTTGGCGGCGTGGTGGTGACCGATGGCTCCGGCAGTCCGCGCAAGGGACCGTATGAGAAGTACACGGACGAAGAGATGCAGAAAGTGCGCCTCATCGAGCAGCGCAAGGCGGCCTATGTGGGCGAGTACAGCATCATGGTGCAGCTCGGCTACCCGAGCGATGAGATCAAACTGCCGAGGCACGCGCCTGCGGTGGAGGATCTGCGTTTCATCCTCGAACACGCGCAGCCGAAGATCCTGTATCTTCACAACCCCTGCGACCGGCACGACACGCATGTGGCCACCTTCCTACGCTGCCTGGAGGCTATTCGTGAGCTGCCGCCGGAAATGCGCCCGGAAAAAGTCTATGGCTGCGAGGTCTGGCGGAAGCTCGACTGGCTGCTCTCCGAGGACAAGGTGATGCTCTGGGTGGACAAGCACCCGCACATGCTGCGCCCGCTTCTCGGCGTGTTTGACTCACAGATCAGCGGCGGCAAGCGCTATGACCTGGCCGAGGAAGGCCTGCGCCACGCCAACGCGACCTACTTTGACTCCCACACCACGGACAACACCAGCCTGCTGACCTTTGCGATGGATCTGACGCCGCTGACGAAGGACGACAGCATGTGTCCGGTCGAGTACTCCGTGAACTATGTGAAGCGTCTCGAAAACGATGTGCGTGACCGCGTGAGGAAGTTCATGTGATTATCGTAGCGACGGGCGTCAGCACGCCGTTGTGCTGAGCGTCCGCATCGGAAGACTCACGTCTTCTCCTACGCGACAGCCAAAAAAAATGCCAGCCGGAGCGACCGGCTGGCATCTTGAAGTTTGAATCGAGTCGTGTCGGAAATTATTCCGCGAGCTTGGCGCTCTTGATGATGATCGGCTCGACCGGCACGTCACCGTGCTGGCCTTTACGACCGGTGGCCACTGCGGCCATCGCATCGACGACTTCCTGGCCTTTGCTCACCTTGCCGAACACGCAGTAGCCCCAGCCATCCTGTCCTGGATAGTCGAGGAAGCTGTTGTCCTTGAGGTTGATGAAGAACTGGGAGCTGGCGCTGTGCGGATTCGGCGTGCGGGCCATGGCGAGGGTGCCCTTGACGTTCTTGAGGCCGTTTTTCGCCTCGTTCTCGATGTTGGCGTCGGTTTCCTTCTGCTGCATGTCAGGAGTGAAGCCGCCGCCCTGCACCATGAAGTCAGGGATCACGCGGTGGAAGATCAGGCCGTCGTAATGGCCTTTCTTCACATATTTGACGAAGTTGGCGACGCTGATCGGGGCCTTGGCGGCGTCGAGCTCGAGTTCGAGGGTCCCTTTGGAGGTTTCCATCACGATTTTAACAGGTTTTGCGTCACTCACGGTTTGGGCTGGGGTTGTGCCGGTCAGAGCAGCAAACGTGAGAACGAAGGCGGCCAGAGTCGGTGCGATTGATTTCATAGTGGGTTGGGTAAGGGGGCCGAATGAGCCACGAAGCCCTTGATTTGCAATGATCAAAATCGCCTCAGGCCAGAAGCGGCTCCATGCGTGAGCGGATTAGGCCCGCGCCAGATCGCTCCTTGTGCTTGCCGGACTAGCGCCTAGTTTGCCGCCATGATTTCACTGTCTCTCAACGAGGCGTCACGCCACTTCTTGGAACTGGTTCACCGCGTTTGTCATCGAGGGGAAGCGGCCACGGTGATGGAGAGTGGCGTGCCGGTGGTGCATGTCGCGCCGGCATCCCGGCAAGTTACCGGGGCAGAGCTGGCGAGATCATGGAATGAGGCCCCATTGCTTGATGAGGCGGAGGCGGAACGCTTTGAACAAGACGTACTTGAGGCCCGCCGGACCTTGCCAGAGCCCGCAGCCAAATGGGAATGATTCTGGACAGCTCTATCCTGATTGCAGCAGAGCGAGGCAAATTTGACCTGACGGCTTTGTTTCAATCCAGACCCGACGAGGCCTTTTTCATTGCGGCGATCACCGCCTCGGAACTGCTCCATGGCGTGCAGCGTGCTGACACCCCTGAACGACGGGAACAACGCTCCCGCCGAGTCGAGGCCATCCTGCAAAAGCTCCCCGTCATTGATTTTGATCTGACAACTGCCCGCCGACATGCCGTCTTGTGGGCTGATTTACAGACGCGGCGGCAATTGATCGGACCGCATGACATGCTCATCGCCGCGACCGCTTTGGAGCGCGGCCATGAACTCGCCACGCTCAACCACGACGAGTTTGCTCGTGTTCAAGGCGTCACCGTGGTCGATGTGCGGCCTTTTGTGATTCAAAAAGTGTGATCGGTTGAATGCCTCAGACCAGAAGCGGCTCCACGCGCTCGCGGATCAGCGTCATCAGTTCGGGGTCCATGAACAGGTAATCGTCCGGGATGTCGAGCACGTCGATGCGCAGGTCGTGGAAGAGGTCTGGGAACTGCTCCCGCAGCCGCTGTTTGTGCGCGTGCTCCATGACGAGCACCCGATCTGCCCAAAGCAGCAGCTTCTCAGTGACACGCCGCCGAGCGGCAGTGCTGACTCCGGCACTACGAACTTCCACACGCGGATCATTCCGATAAACCGCCTCCGCCGTCGGGCTGCGCCATTGATTGCGGGAGCAGAGGAAGAGGACGCGCATCAGAGCATTGGAGGGCATTCCTTTTTGAGGAACGCGCCTATAGAATTAATGTCACCAGGAACACGCGAGTAAAGATAGCTGGCATTGTTATTCTCAAGAAGCCAACGGTCATAACTAGTCAAATCTGGTCCGCCCAAATTAATCACGAATTCAACCCCAAAAAGGGCAACGACCACAAAGAGTTCCACGCCTTCAACACCGTTCGAAGAAACAGGCAGGACATCCCATTCATGCAGCACTTCAAAGTATTCTGAACTCTGATCAACAAAAGTGAAGTTACCTGGGTAGATTCGGCGCATCCGCAGCGGCCATACGAAACCGGGTTTTCCACGCCGAACGTAATTACGGATCGGGTCAAGAGCCGCTTGATTTACGAGTTCTTGGTTTGCCCCAGGAATATGCGCCATTCTTAATGCTAAAACCTCCACAGACACCTTTGCGATGAAGCGTGAGGTGTCATAGTCTGTTGGCGGCAGATCTGCTATTGGGGAGTAAATGGTTCCATGGATGTTCTCGGCCAGGTATTGAACCCACGGAGCTGCATCTTGATCAGCTGCGGGACCAATAATTGCCCCCTTGTTTCCACGAACAATATCCAGATGAGTCCTGGTCCGAAGATGCACTGCTTTCCCAACAGGAATCTTGCCCTTCTTACTTTCGACACTCATGCCGAAACGAACTGTTCTTCCCCACCATGAAGTTAGAAATGGAGCCTCAACCTTAATCGACAAGTAATTGTTACAGGCATCACATACCCACCCTGGGGGCAATATATGATCCTTGTTTCCAAACGACTCAGGCATCACATGCTCAACAGATCGGCTCGAAGCAGAATCAATCTTGCAGAAGATGCATTTCATAAGCTTTCAAACTCACTTCCTCACCAGCAATGACTTCCCAGTCATCTCGGCAGATTTCGCCACGCCAAGCATGTCCAGCAGGGTCGGGGCGATGTCGGCGAGTTTGCCGTTGGCGACGGTGACGTTGGCGGCATCGGCGGCGACGTAGATGCCGTGGACGAGGTTGGTGGTGTGGGCGGTGTGCGGGGAACCGTCGGCGTTGCGCATCTGCTCGCAGTTGCCGTGGTCGGCGGTGATGAAGAGCTTGCCCCCGAGTTCGAGCACTTTTTCGACAATGAGCTTCACACCGAAGTCGATGGTCTCACAGGCATGCACGCCCGCCTCGACGACGCCGGTGTGGCCGACCATGTCGGGGTTGGCGTAGTTCATGATGACGAGGTCGTATTTTTCCAGACGACGCAGCACTTCAAAGGTGAGGTCGGGAGCGCTCATCTGCGGCTTTTTGTCGTAGGTGGGCACTTCCTTTGGGCTGATGGCGAGGTAGCGATCTTCACCCACGTTTGGCTCTTCGAGGCCGCTGTTGAAGAAGAAGGTGACGTGCGGGTATTTCTCGGTTTCGGCGGCGCGGAGCTGAGTAAGCCCGGCGGCGGCGACGACCTGACCGAGGTTGTTGCTCAGCGTCTCGGTGCCGAAGATGACCTTGGCACCCAGGTCTGTGTAGGTGGCGTCGTATTCGGTGAGCGTGTAGTAGCCGGTCTTCGGCGTGACTTCGCGGTCGAAACCGGAAAACTCGGGCTTCAAGAAGGCCTCGCTGAGCTGGCGGGCACGGTCGGCGCGGAAGTTGAACCACAAGATGACATCGCCATCGCGGATGCGCTGTTCGTTGGCGTTGCTGAAGATCATGGGCAGGAGAAACTCATCGCCGCGTGGATCGCGCTCATACGCCGCCTGAATCGCGGAGCGTGGTGTGTCGGTGCGCATCTCACCGCGCCCGAGCACGATGGCATCCCAGGCGAGCTTGTTGCGATCCCAGCGTGTGTCACGGTCCATGGCGTAGTAGCGGCCGATGACGGTGGCGATTTTGGCGCCGCTGGATTTGAGGTCGGTCTCCAGCTTTGCCAGATAGCCAGCGCCACCTTTGGGCGAGGTGTCGCGGCCGTCGGTGATGGCGTGGACCATGAGGTCATCGACTCCGGCAGCCTTGGCGGCATTGCAAAGCGCGGCGAGGTGATCCTGGTGGGAATGCACACCGCCATCGCTGATGAGGCCGAGAAAATGGAGGCGCTTGCCTTTGGCCTGCTGAAATGCCTCGACGAGCACGGGCATGGTGGCGAGCTCGCCATCGCGGATGCTCTTATTAATGCGGGTGAGGTCCTGATAGACGACGCGGCCCGCGCCGAGGTTAAGATGGCCGACTTCGCTGTTGCCCATCTGGCCGTCTGGGAGGCCCACGTCCTCGCCGCTGGCGCTGACGGTGCCGCGCGGGTAGGTGGCGTAGAGGTGGTCGTGGAAAGGGGTCTTCGCCAGCAGGGTGGCGTCGCCATTGGCAGCAGCCTGGTCTTTTCCGCCGGGATTGATGCCCCAGCCATCACGGATAATCAGTACAACGGGTTTTTTGGTCATGGATGCAGGGTCAATGGGTCAAATTCGCTTCGCGGTCAAGGCGGCTGCGCCGTCAAAACGGGTCAAGAAGCACCCTTTTGACCACCTTGACCACGACTTGACGAATTCCGGCCCTCCCCGTCATGATTCCCCCTCCCGTGTCAGAACGTTTGCGCAACGACCCGACTCGGACTATAAAAAGTAGCCTTTTCCCGATTCCCGTCGTCACTCTTGTCATGATCCCCGGACTGCACACCAAAACCACCCAGGCCGCGATTTTCACGCTCGTGGTCGCGCTTTGCGGCGCTTCGTTCGACACGGCACGCGCCGAGGACAAGCCTGGGTTCTTCAAAAAACTCTTTGGCGGCAAGGAGGAAGCGCCTCCCGCGCCTGAGCCCCCCAAGCCCGCCCCGACGCCTGCTCCGGCCAAAAAGCCAGCCGTGGCCAAAAAATCCACGCCCAAGCCTGCCACAGAAACCGGCAAGCCACCGCGTGTCATCATCACCACGACCAAACCTGGTGGCAGCACGAAAAAAGTGGAGCTGAACAAGCCGGCCAGCGCTCCGACCATGGCCAAGACAACCAGCAAGCCCTCCTCTCCTGAACCAGCCAAGGACGTGACCTCCACCGCGAAGCGTGGCGAGGGCGAGTTCAAACCCGATGATGATGGCAAGCCTTCCAGCCTGCGCTCGGAACCCATCACCGTCCTGCCCGCGAACGGCGGCTGGGAAGTCGTGAAGATCGGCGGGCGTGACTACATCACTGCGGACAGCATCCGTAATTTTTACAACCCGCTGTACGGCTTCACCACCTTCCGCCTCCAGGGCAACCATTTCTGGCTTGGCTCCTCAAAGCTGATCCTCAAAGCCCAGGTGGGCTCCCAGGAGATGCTGATCAACAACATCAAGTTCATCCTCAGTTTCCCGGTGCAGTCCCACAACGGCAAGGTGCTGTTCTCCCGCCTCGACCTGTGCAAGCTGATCGATCCGGTGCTCTGCCCCAGCCACATTCAGAACGCGGAGTATTTTGACACTGTGGTGCTCGACGCGGGCCATGGCGGCCACGATGCCGGAGCACGCGGCGTTTACGGCTATGAAAAAGACTTCGCGCTGAAAATGGCCATGACAGTGCGCACCGCGCTCATGCAGCGCGGCTTCAAAGTCATCCTGACCCGGGCGAACGACACCTTCCTCACTCTCGGCGGGCGCGTGGCCATCGCCAACCAGACGCCGAACAGCATCTTCATCAGCCTGCACTTCAATTCCGGCGGTTCCGCCGCCAGCGGCATCGAGACCTGGGCGCTCACGCCGCAGAGCGCCGCAGCCACCATTTCACGCGGCGGCGGTTACAACGTCAACGGCGTCACCGGCAACAAGCAGGACTCCGCAAACATCGCGCTCGCCACCGCCGTGCATGCCAATGTGATCAGCCGCTTCAAGTTCGTGGATCGCGGCATTAAACGCGCGCAATGGAGCGTGCTGACCGGCTGCAAACGCCCAGGCATCCTGTTTGAAGGCGGTTTCGTCTCCAACGCCAAGGAATGCCTCCTAGTCGCCTCCGACGCCTATCGCCAGCAGGTTTCCGCCGCCATCGGTGATGCTGTGGTGAATTACCGCAAGGCGCTCGAAACCGCGATGGCGAAGCGCTGAGCTAGATGCTGGATGCTGGTGGCTGGATGCTAGAATCGAGCATCAAGCATCTCGAGAGCAACGCTGGAAGTTCTGCTGTGTCGTCGAGCGTGAATTCAGCGGCCACTTTCGGCTCGTGATGGCTCAAAATGCGGATCGTGCGCGGCACGCCCGCATTGATCGCCATCTGGATGTCGCGGTCGTGGTCGCCGATGAGCCAGCTTCGCGTCAAATCGAGGCCGTGCTCCTGTTGAGCGCGGAAAATCATCTGGGGACTCGGTTTGCGGCAGGTGCAGGTGCCTGAGAGATGCGTGCAGGCATAGATGCCGTCGAAGGTGGCGGCATGTCCGGCCAGTTCCGCCTGCATCATTGCATGAATGTCATCCAGTCTGGCCTGAGTCATGAGACCTTTGCCCACTCCCTGCTGACTGGTGACGAGAATCGTGGCAAAACCGCGCGCCTTGCACAACGCCAACGCCGCGATGATGCCGGGCGCGAAATGAAAATCTTCCACACGCAGCACATAGCTATCTCCCGGCGAGACATTGACGACGCCGTCACGATCAAAGAAAACGGCGGGGCGGGAAGCGGGGGTGTCAGGCATGTGGCTCACGCATAGCCGGGCGTCGGCGTCAGGAAACACATCTTTGCAGGCGGCAGATCGAAGCCTCCGCCGTTGGGCCTTGAAACAACTCGGCCCGGAGGAACCCAACCAAAATTCCTCCGGGCCTTTAGGTGACCAGAGAGTCCCCAACCATGAAGCGACTCTCCAGCTCGTTGTGTGTTTCCCCTGAGCGAACCCAGGAAAATTGTTTGTGTGGCTTGCGCCCCCCAACCGAATCTATGAATAAGCAGCCTGCGGGCCAAGTTTGGGCACGAATTTCAGATTTTTTTCTGCGCCTCAAAAAAAGCGCGGCCATCCACGCGGCGCATGAGGGATTCAGATAATCCTTCTCCTCACTTCGGCAGCACGCGCACGATGAAGGCTTTCTTCTCACCAAAGTACTTCGCGGCGATACTTTGAATTTCCCTGGAACTGATGTCGGCCATGATGCCTGGAAGTTTTTGGAAATGATCCCAACCGAGGCCGTTGAGCTCGTTCCAGGCCAGTGTGTCCGCCATGCCAGGATTGCCCTGCTGGGCGCGAAGCCAGGAGCTGCGCCAGGTGACGCGCGCACGGTCAATCTCGTCGGGATGGAGGCCGTTGGCGGCAAGGTCGTTGATCTGGGCCATGAGTTCCTTCTCGGCGAGTTTCACCTTCTTGGGATCGGTGCCGACGTAGAAATAGAACGCGCCCGCGCCCATGGCGGCGAAGTTTTGCGCACCGACATAATAAGCGAGGCCGAGCTCCTCGCGGATACGGTTGAACAAGCGGCTGCCCATGTCGCTGCAGGCCTCGTCGATGAGATTGAGCGCGTGCACATCACGGTCTTCGAGACCGACGGTGCGGAAACCGACGACGATGACGGCCTGTTCCTTGTCCAGGTGCTCCGTCCACGCGGCAGGCTTGGCGCTGGCATGATAGGTGCGGCTGTGAGTGCTGTGGCGCGGCCCCTTGGGCAGCTTGGCGAAGGTTTTTTCGATCTCTTTTTTGATCTCGGCGGCTTTCACGTCGCCGAACACGGAAATGACACCGTTGTGCGTGGTGAGGCTGGCGCGCAGCATGTCGCGGCAGTCGGAGAGCTTCAAATTCGTGATGGTTTGCTCCGTGCCGAGCGCGGTGCGGTGGAAAGGCTGCCCGGCGAATATTTCGCGGCGCGCCTTGCGCATCGCCACGGTGAGCGGGTCTTCCTGTTCTTCGAGGATGTTGGCGATCTGACGCTTCTTCACGTCCGCCAGGCTTGTTTGCGGCAGCGTGGGGTTGAGAATGAGATCAGCGATGAGATCGAGCGCGGCGGCTTCATCCCCACGCATGACATCGGCACCGAGAATGTAGCGGTGCGCGTCAGCGTTACAGGCGAGCTGGCCGCCGCGATTTTCGAGTTCGGAAGCGATGTGCGCTGCGGCGCGCTTCTTGGTGCCCTTGAGCAGCATGTGCGCTGAGATTTGCGTGACACCAGCGGTGAGATCAGTCTCAGCAGGCACGCCAGCGAGAAAATTCGCGCGCACACTGACCAGCGGGAGACGGGGATTTTCACCCACGAGCAGTGTGAGGCCGTTCTTGAGCTTGAGGTGATGGATTTCGGCCCGGGCGGAGTCGGTGCCGTTGGCGGAAACATTCGCGGTTTCGACCTCGGGGCCGACGAGCACGGTGCTGACAGCATCTGGCAGCAAGTAACGACGCGCGGCTTCACGGATGACATCCGGCGTCAAAGCGGTGATGGCAGCGAGGAACTGGCGTTGGTAATCCAACGAGCCGGAAAGCAGCCAGCCATTGCCGATGCTGCCAGCCTGGCCCTTCACGCTGCTCAGAGTGCGCAACTGGCCGCTGAGCGTGGCGCTGACGGCTTTTTCGAGATCGGCTCGGTTGGGGCCGGCTTTGCGTATCTGCTCAATGACCTCGTGCATGCCCTGGCGGAGCTTCGCCGCATCCGCAGGATTGCACTCGGCCTCGACGCTGAACAAGCCACACTCCGGGGCGCACCAGGCGCCGGCATAGACGTAATGCGCGAGCGCTTTTTTCTCGCGCAGCTCTTGGTACAGCCGTGAGCTGCGGCCGGAGCCGAGCAGGAAGGCCAGCACGTCGAGCGCGGGTTTGTCAGCATGGCTTTCGCCCGGAATCTGCCAGCCCAAAGCGATGCGCGTGAGGTCGGTGGCGAAGTTTTTTGCAGCGAAGCGCGTGCCTTGCTGCCGTGGCTCGTCCGGCAGCAGCACAGGATCGAAGGCGCGGCGTTTCCAGTCGCCAAACAACTTGGTGATGGCTTCCAGCGTGGCTTGGGTGTCCACATCGCCCGCGATTACGATGAAGGCGTTGTTCGGCACATAATGGCGCTGCACGAAGCCGTGAATATCAGCACGAGTGATTTGATCGAAGACCTCACGATGCCCGATGATCGGGTGACGCAGTGGATGACGACGGAAAGAGGTGGCCTGAACGAGATGCTGGATCGTGTCGCCAGGATCGTCATGGCCCATGGCCATCTCACGGCGGATGACGTCCTTCTCGCGGGCCAGTTCGTCGGCGTCGAGCTTCGAGTGGCGCACCATGTCGGCCAGGATGTCGAGGTAGCCCTCGGTGTGCTCGGCGAGGCCGTCGATCCAATACACGGTGCGGTTAAAGGACGTGTAAGCATTCACATAACCGCCAAGGGCCTGGATGCCCTGGGATATCTGCGCGGGGTCGCGTTTCTCCGTGCCTTTGAAAAGCATGTGTTCCACGCAATGCGCGATGCCCGCGCCCGAGTGCTGCTCCTCATGCAGGCTGCCCGCCTTGATCCACACCTGCACGCTGACGAGCGGATGCGCGTGATCCTCGCGGATGATGACCTCCAGGCCATTTGGCAGTGTGGTGACGCTGGCGTCAGGCGCGGGGACGGTGAGGGCGCTTTTTGAGACAGATGAGGAACGGCTCAGAACTTTTTTCATGAAGAGGAAGATGCCCGTGTGGAGCGGGCGGAAGACGGCAGGAACGGCTCGCTGAACGCGGTGGCGAAATCATAGCCCCCGGCGAAGTCTTCGAGGCTGTCGCCGTCGTTTTTGCCGAAGTAGCCGACGTCGATGAGATTGTAAACAATGTTGCCCACGTCCTCGCCGCGCTGGAGGCCCCATTGATCGAGGATGATGTTGGACATGGGGCCATACTCAGAAAGAACGTGGTCGCGGAAGCCTGCCAGCAGTTCCTGGCCGCTGACATGCTGGTCGTCGGCGTTTTCATCGCGGAATTTCTTCGCGGCGATGTGCAGGGCGTCGCGCACCAACTCGTAGGCGGCAGGGTGGTAGCGCGGGTCGTTTTGAATCGAGCGCCTGACGGCATCGGCAAAGCTGATGGAGGTCATGGGCGGACTGGGGGCTGCATGTTCCGAGTGTTACGCGGCACTGGCGGTGGCTTCAAGCAGCACGGCCTCAAATCGCTCGGCCATGCGGGTGGCGCTGAACTCCTGACGGACTTTGGAGATCGCCGCCTTCGTCATTTTCTCACGAAGCTCATCGTCACCGAGCAGGGATTCGAGGGTGTCGGCGAGCGCTTTGGCATCGTCGGGTTTGCAGAGCACCCCGCCCTCGGTGGCGGCGATGAGTTCGGGGAAAGCGCCGTGATCAGGCTGCACCACCGGCACGCCGCTGGCGGCCGCCTCGATGACGTAGAGCCCGAAAGCTTCGCCATAGGTGGCGGGAACGCTGAAGACAGTCAGGTCATGGAAGAAATGCACCTTGTCTTTGAAATCGAGGTTCGGGAGCCATTCGACTCGGTTCGTGAGACCTGCGGCGGCGAGCTTTTGCTGCAAGCCGGCGACGTACTTCTCATCCACGGGCGTTTTCGCGCCGCCGATGCGCAGTTTGACGCGTGGCACGGTGCCGCGCTTGGCGAGATCGATGAAGGCATCGACGAGCGTGGTCAGGCCTTTGCCATGAATCATGCGGGCAAAATATCCGATGGTGGGCCAGTTCGGGTCCGGGGAGGCAGTGGTGAATGCGGTGGTGTCGATGCCGTTGGGGATGATCTTGATCTGACCTTCGGCGGCATCGAGGCGGCGGCGCATGAGATCGGCGTAGAACTGGCTGGGCGCGATGAAACGGCGGATGCTCCGGGCATTGGTGCGCATGGCCTCCCAGCATTGCTCGCGATACGGATCGGGCAGCGTGTCGAGAAAGCTGTCCTCACCTTGCAACGAGCAGACGACAGGGATGCCGAGTTCTTTGGCAATCGTGGGCGCAAGGCCACTGAGCAGGCTGTTGGAGAAAGAGACGATGTCGAATTTCCCCTGGCTGCGAATCCATTCGATGAGCTTCTGCCATTCCCCCCACTGGCGGCCTTCGGTGCCCAGCAGGCTGCCAAGGGCCATTTCGCCCAGCGATTTGGCGCTGGTCATGCCCATGCGTTTGGCGGCCTTACGCAGCTTGTCCGGAGCGTTCAGCCAGCGATGCACGAATTTCGGCAGCTTGTGAAACCAGGTGAACTTCTGCTGCAAAAACAGCGAGATGCCGCCGATCTGCACCGGCAGCTCCTGCGCGCCAAACTCACGATCCGTGACTAGCGGCAGGTAAAGCGGCGCCATGAGCGCATCATGACCACGCACCCGCAAAGCCTTGATGAGCGCATGGTCACGCAGACAGCTTCCGCAATGGAAATTGCCGGTGCCGGGGGTCAGGTGAAGGATACGCATGAAAAATGGCGAATGACGAAATCAGAATGACGAATGAATGACGAAGCCCGAATTGGGAAACGAACATGCGATGCCTTTGGGGCATTCGACATTCGGATTTGATTCGTCATTCGTCATTCTGGTTTCGTCATTTACGCTGCCGCAGGCTCCCGAGGCAGCCTTTTCACCATCACGTCTCCGTGAGGCCGCGGGCCATGACGACTTTGCCGGTGCGCACGGTCTCGACGATGTCGAATTTGGTGAGCAGGCGGACGGCGGCGTCGAGCTTGTCGGTGTTGCCACTGATCAGGGCGATCAGGCTGTCTTCCTGGAGATCGACGGTCTTGCCGTTGTAGTGCTCGATGATCTGGAGGATCTCGGTGCGCTCCCCGGCTCCGGCGGCGATCTTGATGAGCACCATTTCCTTGGAAACGGCGTCGCGGTCGGTGTGCTCGATGCAGTGGATGACGTCGATGAGCTTGTTCACCTGCATGATGATCTGGTGCAGGCCCTCGGGATGACCGCTGATGCCGATGGTCATGCGGCTGAAGCGCGGATCGCGCGTCTGGGAGACGACGAGGGACTCGATGTTGAAACCACGACGGCTGAACACGGCGCAGATGCGGCCGAGGACGCCAGGCTGGTTGTTCACCATGACGCTGAGCGTGTGGATGTTGATGATGTCAGCCTGCGGGGCGGGCTTTTTGTCAGTGGTGGCGGGGATGCGGTCGCTCATGGATTTATGATTCTTGATTTACGATTTATGATTTGGAAAAAAGGTCGGAGTCGGCGGCGAGGCGTTTTTGAGCGATCTGAACGTAGGCGGCGTCCTTTTCGATGCCAATCCACTGACGCTTGAGCTTTTGCGCGGCGGCGGCGGTGGTGCCGGAGCCGAGGAAGGGATCGAGAACGAAGTCGCCTTCGTCCGTGGAGCAGGCGATAAGCTTTTCGATGAGGTCGATGGGCTTCTGCGAGGGGTGGCCGCACTTTTCCTTCGAGTTCCCTTTTAAACTGGGCACGCGGAGGATGTTGGTGGCGAACTTGCCGGCCTCCAGATGGGAGCGGCGGGCGTCCATGTCTTTGTAGCGCTTGTCCTTGAGATATGTCTCGATGGTCTTGGCATCGTAGGGGATGCGCACGGCGTCTTTGTTGAACTTCACCTTCTCTCCTTTGCGCATCACGAGCACCATTTCATACTGCGGCGTGAAGCTGTCGCGGCGCTCGTCATAGCCCACCGCGCGATCCCAAATGATGAGATCGTGAAACTGGTGCTGCTGGGTGAGCCGTGACATGAGGTGCAGGAAAGTGTGCTCGCGTTTGCCTAGCTGGCCGAAGATGAAAGCGAGGCCGTCATCGCGCAGGACGCGCATGGACTCGGCCACCCACGCCTCGCACCAAGCGAGGTAGTCGGCGGCTGTTTTCCATTGGGTGTCCCAGGCTTCATTTTCGAGAACATTGAAGTAAGGCGGATCGGCGATGATGGACTGGGCGACGGCATCGGGGAGCTTTTGGAGTTCCTGGAGGGCGTCGCCGTGGATGATGCGGTTGGTTTTCATCGGCCGAGCAGAGGCGGACAAGAGTGTCCGCGCTCCCTTCGATTAGGTCGAACCGGTGGGCTTCTCCATTTTCGTTTTCGGCGCTTCGGTGAGCATGTCTTCGAGGGCGGCACCGGCAGGGATCATGGGGAAGACGTTTTCGAGCTTGATGCACTCGGCTTCGATGATGCAGGGGCCGTCGTTGTAATCGAGAGCCTGCTGGAGGATGCGCTCCACGTCAGCTGGACGGCGGATGTGCCAGCCTTTGATGCCGTAGGCTTCGCCGAGCTTCACGAAGTCGGGGTTGCCGATGAGATCGACGCCGCTTTCGCGGTTCTCGAAGAAGAGTTCCTGCCACTGGCGGACCATGCCGAGGTAGCTGTTGTTGAGGATCAAAATTTTGATCGGCAGCTTGTGGATGGCCGCGGTGGCAAGTTCAAACAGGGTCATCTGGAAGCCACCGTCCCCAGAGATGGAGACGACCGTCTTGTCCGGGCAGGCGAGCTGCGCACCGATGGCGGCGGGAAAGCCGAAGCCCATGGTGCCGGCACCGCCGGAGCTGAGCCAGTGGTAGCTGGAGTCGTTCTTGTAGAACTGCGCGGCCCACATCTGGTGCTGGCCCACGTCGGTGGAGACGATGGCCTTGCCCTTGGTGAGGTTGTAGAGCTCATCAATGACCTGCTGCATGCGCAGACCGCCCTGCTTCTTATAAGAGAGGGGGAACTTTTTCTTGTAACCGTCGAGGTGGGTGAGCCAGTCTTCGGTGGGCAGTTTCTCGACGAGAGGAAGGAGAT
>Ga0209573_1000315_pt1 | contig 111227 bp, 101 predicted proteins | sample TNRBio252014_DNA_FD_185870 | JGI IMG/M metagenome (GOLD analysis project Ga0209573, IMG submission 185870) | Wastewater treatment Type I Accumulibacter community from EBPR Bioreactor in Madison, WI, USA - TNR Reactor_6/25/2014_ DNA (SPAdes)... | ecosystem: Engineered > Bioreactor > EBPR >...
CGAACCGATTACAACAACAATTCCTGCTCGCAGCAGGAATCCGAAATCTCGAATTACTAAGCAACAAAACTTAATTCCAATTTTGCAAAAGGTCTAATACAATTTATCTATTTTCGCCTTCTTGTATCATATCCCAAAACGCCAAAGAAGGAAAATTAGCTTTATTAAAACTCCAACTTTGCCCCTCAAGGAATACACTTACAACAAGAGCTTTTAGCATCAAAAGACAGCCTGACCGATGAGACCGTCAATAAGGCTTTTGCTTTTAATAAAAAAGAATCTCAAATTAACATATCTCTAATAATACTAAAATTACATGCTTCATCCATCCGTTGTTGTGGTATGGGTTACAATTTAGTACATGGCTACAACAATACTACCACACAACTTATTGTCAATCACGCCATGAAGATCGTTAGCTACGATAGTACATTCGTTTCCGGTAACGGCTTTTATACCACCCACTTTTATAAAAGAATATTATTAAATAAAAAAATATTAAAATGTGAAAGAATTAAAAAGCAAGTAGAGATAATCAAAGATACTAAGTATTTATATTATTCCGGGGGTTGGTTAATCAATTCCTTGATTATCAAGGCTTTTAACTCCACCTAAATCCTCCCTCGCTAAGTGGAAGATTTTTTCGCGTGTTTTTGGGGGCTTTGCGTCCGGTAGTAGAGACAAGGCATGCCTTGTCTCTACGCGGTTCGGTTTCCCACCTGATAAGGGGAAAAGCCTGATAATCAGGCAAATTTTAGCCGAACCTCACGTGAAATGAGCCGTGTTAAATACGTTAAACAGCCGTAGGACACTCCTATTTCTGCCTCCCAAGTTTGTTAGTTATCAAAACCGTTTTTGCCTAACTTTGCGGGTTGAAACACCATACTTTAATGGAAACAATTTTAGCACCGGCACCAACGGAACAAGTCTCGCCCTTCGCAGTCATCGAAAAGATGAACCACGAGCAGGTAGTCTTGTGCCATGATGCCGATACGGGTTTGAAAGCCATCATCGCGATTCACAACACCTTGCTGGGACCTTCACTCGGAGGCACACGTTTCTGGCATTACGCCAACGAAGCCGATGCCCTCACCGATGTGTTGCGCCTGTCGCGGGGCATGACCTTTAAGTCTTCCTTAGCGGGACTGAACTTAGGGGGCGGTAAGGCGGTCATTCTCGGAAATCCCAAAAAAATGAAAAATGAAGCCCTGCTCCGGCGGTTCGGACAATTCGTCAACTCGCTGGCAGGCAAGTACATCACCGCCGAGGACGTGGGTGTGGATGTCAACGACATGGACATCGTCCGTTTGGAAACCGAACATGTCGTCGGTTTACCCGAAGACAAAGGCGGTGGCGGTGACCCTTCCCCCGTAACGGCGTATGGCGTTTTTCTCGGTATCAAAGCAGGGTTGCAATTCACGACGGGTAACGACAGCGTTGGCGGTAAAAAAGTGCTGGTGCAGGGAGTCGGCAAAGTTGGCTACCATCTGGTAGAGCTACTCAAAAAGGATAACGCCGAGGTTATCGTTCACGACATTTCGGAGGACAATCTCCGGCGGGTAGCGCACGACTTCGGTGTGGAGGTACTTTCCAAAGACGAAGCCCACAGCCTTTATGAAACGGATTGCGACATCTACGCGCCGTGTGCCTTGGGTGGAACGTTGAATCCAACCACCATCCCGCAACTGAAATGCTTTATCGTAGCGGGTGGCGCGAATAACCAACTTTTGGAGGAAAAACGCGACGGAAAAGCCTTAGCCGAAAGAGGAATCCTATATTTGCCGGACTTTTTAATCAATGCCGGTGGCGTGATAAACGTTTATTCCGAACTCGAAGGCTACAACCGCGAACGCGCACTCCGTCATTGCGAACGGATTTATAATACGGCGTTGGAGGTCTTAACCATAGCCCGCGACCACGAACAAACGTCCCATCAAGCGGCATTGGAATTAGCGACTAAACGCATTGAAGCCATTGGAAGAATTAACAAATACAGATAAAGAAGTCCTCAACCGACATGCAATCCGCGCCAAAGTGCTACAAGCCCTGTACGCGCAGTTCGCTTCGGGGGATGAACCGACGTTCGTTTTCAAGCACTTGTTGGAAGCATCTTTCCAAATCTTACGGAAGACGTTTCTTTCCAACCCCGCGCAGGGAGACGATTCCAAGTTTCTGTCCGACCTGTTTTTTGATACGCTCAAGAAACGCAGTACGCTCGAAACGCTGATTCAAACGAAGATTGAAAACTGGGACTACCAACGGATCGCGATCATTGACCGCATCCTGCTCCTGATGGGCTTATATGAAATGCTACATATGGAGGAAGTCCCCGTTAAAGTAACGATCAACGAATATGTGGAGCTGGCAAAAGAATTCAGTACCGAAAAAAGTAACCAATTCGTGAACGGTATTCTGGATGCCCTCCATTTGGAATTAGACCGATTGGGCAGTATCAAAAAATCCGGCAGGGGACTCATTGACCGTTAACGTAATCATCAAGCAACGCTACAACCCTCAACAACCTAAAAATATGAGCAACCAATCGCGTAACCTCCTTTTATTTCTCGGCGGAGTAGCCACCGGAGCTACCTTGGGACTCCTTTTCGCGCCCGACAGTGGAAGCAATACCCGAAACCGACTTCGCGCCCAGCTGAACGGATACATTGACCAGCTCAATGAATTGCTCCGTAAAGAGAAAGCGGTTCAGGACGAACTCCAGCAAAATTTCCGCGACCTCAATGCCGAAGACTACCAGCGCGCCGAAGAATTACTTGGAGAAGTGGAAGGACTTTTGGACGAAATCCGCAGTAAATCCGCTTAATCCAATTTATTAACGCCGTAAACACTAACGCTATGATCCGTTGGGTAACGTTTTACGTACTTGCTTTTGCACTGATTGCGGGGGGCTGTTCCGCATCCAAAGACGGTTCTTCCGATTCGGCTTTGGATGAGGAGGGGGATAGTTTGACCTACGATACGCGCCGTAACCCCGACGCGGCGGAAGCTCCCTACGACAGCATGAAGCCCAAAGTCAGTGCCGACTCCTTAGCCGTCATTGAGTTTGAGAATGATTTTCACGATTTCGGTAATATCAAAGACGGTGCGGTGGTGAAACACGTTTATAAATTCAAAAACACGGGTAAATCTAAGCTGATCGTAACCCAAGTGATTGCCGACTGCGGATGCACCACGCCCTTCTGGTCGAAAGAACCCTTAGAACCCGGCAAAAGCGGTGAAATAACCGTCCAATTTGACTCCAAAGGCAAAACCGGACGCGTGAACAAAACCATCACCGTAGAAGCCAACACCGAAGAGCCAAGGCATTACATCCGCTTTCGGGCTGAAGTTACTCCTTAATTGCAACGATCTTGAACTCCTTTAACCTTAGCTTATTACTTTAGATGAACAGAAACATTTTTTTGATAGCCCTTGCATTCGTAACAACCGTAGGTTTGTCCGGCTGTTCGGGCGGTAAAAATGATGCCGACGGCAAAAAATCCGCTTCGGACACTACCGCCGCCGTTACGGCAGGGACTACGGCCGTGGAACTTGAAAAGGGCGAAGCAGACTTGGGTAAAATCACGGTTGGTGATACGATCTATCATGCCTTCAAGTTTAAGGTTACGGGCAAAAATGCTTTGATATTGGACGGTGAGCCACGCGTTTCCTGTGAATGTACCAAAATCGTGTATTATCCCAAAGGTCCTGTTAAGCCCGGTGCAACGGATTCGATACGGATGCAGTATGCCTCTAAAGATAAATTTTTGGGGCATCAAAATAAATCCATCCGTATGAAAGCTAACACCGAGCCTCCGATCACTAAAATGTCCTTCAAATTAGAAGTTTTACCTAAAAAATAGGTCTCTTATGCGGATACTGATCTTAGGTTGGGTCGTCTTTGCGGTAGTAGCAGGTTGGGCTTGTGAAAGTCATCACACTACTTCGCGGGAAGACCCGAAAGACACCAAAAACGATACCTTTCCGCCAACGGATATTAAGTTCTTTGGGACTCGGGAATACCGTTTCGGAAAAATAAAGCAGGGCGAGCAGGTAACCCACCAATTTGAATTCCAAAACGTGGGCAAAAATCCCCTAAAAATCTATCGGGCTACGGCTTCCTGTGGATGTACCACGCCGGATTATCCGAAGGGATTGATTCAGCCCGGCGAGAAAGCGCACATTACTGTCGTTTTCAATAGTGCGGGCAAGGAAGGTGAGCAGAAAAAGCGGGCAACCGTCGTCGTCAACACACCGAAGAAATATTACGACCTGTACCTGCGGGGCGAAGTGGTGGACGGTGAAAGCCAACCCGACAGCACGAAAAAGTAAGCCCTCACAACCTTTTTACTTAACTCAAAATCATAAACCAATGAATTTTTTAATGATTATTCTCCAAGCCGGTGGCGGCGCGCAAAGCATGATCCTGATGGTCGGCATGATGGTGATCTTCTTTTTCTTCATCATCTTACCGCAAATGCGTCGCCAAAAAAAGGAGAAGCAGTTCCGTGAAAACCTGAAAGCGGGCGATAAAGTGGTAACCATCAGTGGCGTTTTCGGTAAAATCAACTCCTTAGACGACAAAACGGCACTCCTCGAAGTATCCGAAGGCGTTAAACTAAAGATCGAACGGTCTGCCATTCGGGGTTACGCTGAAAATAACGCTTAAACCTATCCATAGTCGCCTGCCATGACGTATGACAAACGCAAACGTGCCATCCCCGCCGAACGCGCCGTTGAACTGCAATCCCGTGGCAGGCGCATCATTTCCTTTTGGCGGAACTTCCAACCGAAAATTATTCGATTTTTCGGGGCAATGGTGGTGGCGTGCTTAGCATGGTTGCTGTTTAAGCTCTCCGCCACGTATTCGATTATCGTTCCCATGCCGGTGAAATATGTGAATGCACCCCAGAAATTTAAGGTTAGCTCCCAACTGCCGACCAAATGGAGCGTCAAAGTGCAGGGGAAAGGCAGTGATTTAATCGTCCCGTACTTGAAAGGAGCGCGGGACACCCTCAAGGTCAGCCTATCCAAGCGGGGTAGAGTGCGGTTAGATAGCTTGATGACTCGAAATGAACGAACGCGCATCCGTCGGAATTTACCGATATCCGTTAAAGTGATCTCTGTAGCTCCCCGTAAATTGAAGGTCGCTTATGCCCCTAAGATTTATAAGATGGTTCCCGTGCGTTCTAATTTAGACATCCGACCGGCGCAGGGTTATTTTGTAAGCGAAACCATCCGATTTTCACCCGATTCCGTTTTAATTGCCGGTACGCCGGAACAGCTCAAGGATTATCAAAGCTGGCTGACGAGTCGGACACCGATCCATGACATAACCCACATCACGAAAAGGGATGTAAGCCTCCTGCAAGTCCATGATATTGAGATCAGCCCGGCACGTGTTACGGCTCTCATTAAACCGGAACGCTATACCGAAGGAGAAATTGAAAAAGAGATCGTAGTAGAAAACCTCCCCGTGAACGAACGGATAGAACTCTATCCCGCCAAGGTGAAGATCAAGTATTTAGTGCCGTTGGATTCCTATAAGCAGATCACAGAAAAGGATTTTCGCATCGTCATTGACTTTGAGGACATAGACTTCAACACCAAGTATTTAGTCCCCGAACTGAAAGGTACACCCGACATGCTCAAAGGTTTACGTACCGAGCCTCCTTATGTGCAGTACGTCATTACGACGGTGGAGTAGTGGGAGAAATATGTAATTTTCGTGCTTGGACTTCGGCTACGATTTCTTTGAAGATGGCTAAATTCCAATCCAAATACACATCTTGGACGTGTCTCCACCATCTGCCTTTTGACCCGAACATCAAATAAGGTCTTCCTTTGATATATTTAATGTTAATGGTTAGTTTCTGCCAACCGATTCTGATTTTGGTTTGGTGTCCTTTTCGATTGACCCTTGTGATAATCAGATGTTCCGGCGTGAGGGCTATTTGTTGAGTGAAATATTTAATTAGGTAGTAGTCTATAAGAACCTTGGGTAATAAAAGCAAGAATATTTTAATACCGAACGCGATAATCGAGAGGACAAGTAATAAGGTGATGATAGGAGAGACATAAGAATTATTGAGATAACGATATGATAAATAGTAAAAAGAAAATAAAAATCCAAATATATTAACAATAAAATAAATAAATCCAAAACTACCAACAAGATTCCAATAATTGCCTTTCCAATCTATTTGGTCGCTTTCAATAGATTCAAAACAAGAGATATGACCATCGGCTTCCGTTGTCGTTTTCATCCTTAGTCAGTTTGCCTCCCTTTTATATCTAAAAAGTCGCTGTATTCACGGATGTAGTCCTTTTCATCATAGGACATGGAGCAGAGCGACAACAGCACCGCATTATGCGAAAAGCGGAGGGTATGCCAGCAATACGTCGGTAAATACAAGCCTTTTTCGGGGTGGTCTAAGATATAGACGGCTTTGGTATCGTCTTTTTCTTCGGTGAAGACCTCGATGCGTCCCGCTACGGCGATCAGCACTTGCTCCAAAAAATGATGGGCGTGCCTGCCCCGAACCACACTTTCCGGCGTGTAATACGTCCAGTAGCACCGCTTCACTTCAAAGGGTAGGTTGTGGTATTCCGCCACCGAAATGTAGCCGATGTCCATCGCCCCGATCTTGGGGAACTGTATCCAATGCGGACGCTTCACGAGTTCAAACTTTCCGCAAGATAAGCGAAAAAACGGGACGACATGAGATAAAAAACAATAGGGTAGGTTTTATTGATTGATGTCTAAGATCAAGACAGGAATGTCAATATCCGCTACACCCCGTTGTTGTAAATCCCAAACGAACTGCTCGAAATATGATACACCTGTACTCATCTCATCAGCAAATTCTTTGACGGGAACAATCTCGATACCCGCATGGATGAATCCCAGATTCCGAAAGATGGTCATTTTCGCACAAACGTTGTAAACCATGAAAGCATACTTACCAAACTGGACTTCTACCCCTAAACCATCTTTAATGAAATCCATTTCTCGGAAGGGTTTTGGCTTTTTAGATGAAATGGCGGGGGAATAACTGTTGGTATAAAATTCGGTTGGGTATTCGCATTTTACCCGTTGAGAAACCCAATCTTGAGGATAAAATTCATTTTTGAAAGCCTGATTCAAACTGCTTGGGCTGTAAAGCATTTGTCCCGGTATCGTTTTTTCTTTACTCTCTTTGATTTTATGCTCATCAGCATTAATCCGACCAATGATCCGATAAACCTCTTCTAAAGGTTCGGGATAGTTATTGGTGATAAATTCCTTACCGTTGTTAAACGAAAATTCTCCTGCTACGATCATTTTTCTAACCACTCTTGAGGGACTTGAGCTACTTTTTCTCTGCCGGTAGGGGTATGGACGGGTTTGCCTATGGGGCGTAATTTCAATATACCATTATAAAGTGCTTTGATACGTTCGGTAGTGATGGCGGTGTATTCGCTTTCTTTATCGATACTAATGGCTTTCCGTCCGTGTTTGATAGCCCCGATAAGTGTAGAACCCACCCCACCGTAGGGGTCTAATACCCAATCGTCTTCGCTGCTAAAAGCCAATACGCATCGTTCCACCACTTCAACGGGAAACTGGCAGGGATGAATCGTTTTTTCGGGATGGTTAGCTTTGCAGTTGGGAATATCCCATAAAGCATTTTCCCAATCTTGAACCACGATTTCCCAAATATCGGATGGATTTTTGCCTAAAGGATTACCCGAAGGCGTACCATATTTCGGTCCCTGCTTAAAGTGCGTCTTTCCCGGATACTTGGACGGAACACGAACGGCATCTAAGTTAAACAGATAATCATCCGTTTTCGTAAACCACAATAACGTTTCATATCTGCCCGAAAAACGTTTAGAAGCATGTAAGCCATGACCAAAGTGCCAGATAATACGGTTACGGAGTTGAAATCCCAATTTTTTGAATATTGGATAATAATACATATCTAAGGGGAATACTTCCCCTGATTCGACATAATTACCAACCTGCCAGCAAATACTGCCCTGCGGATGTAGTACCCTTTTTAATTCGGATAAGACGGCTTCTTGGTCTGCTAAATAAGATTCAATCGTTTGCTTCTTTTCATAAACCTTACCTACATTATACGGCGGAGAACTGACAATAAGCTGAATGGTATCATTGGGGACGGATCCCAAGAAATCCAAAGCCTCCCCCGTATGAACAATTATGCGTTCTTGCGGATCATAATCAGCAATGATCTGAATATCGGTGGCAAAGTCTAAAGTCGCGTTGGGCATAATTTACTTAAAATTACCGTTTGGGTATAACTCATCAATGCAAGCCCTGATCGGCTAACCAGCGTTCGGCATCCAAAGCCGCCATACAGCCCGTCCCCGCCGCCGAAACCGCCTGACGATACACGGTATCCTGCACATCGCCCGCCGCGAATACGCCCGGTACGTTGGTGTAGGTGGATTTGCCGTGGGTGATGAGGTAGCCGTTTTCGTCCATTTCCAAGTAGCCCTTGAAGATGTCGGTGTTCGGTTGGTGTCCGATAGCGACAAAAAAGCCGTCTATTTTCAGTTCGGTCAGGGTGTTATCCTTCACGTTGCGGATACGGATGCCCTCCACCACCTTTTCCCCTAATATTTCATCAGTTTCACTGTTCCAATGTACGGTAACGTTCGGGATGTTCAGTACCCGCTGCTGCATGATCTGTGATGCCCGCATCTGTTCCCGCCGAACGAGTAAATGCACCTGCGAACACATCTTGGAAAGGTAGGTGGCTTCCTCTGCGGCGGTGTCGCCTCCCCCGACTACGGCAACCTCTTTCCCGCGATAGAAAAATCCGTCGCATACCGCGCAGGCACTCACGCCCGCTCCATACAAACGTTTCTCCGAAGGGATGTTCAACCATTTAGCCGAAGCCCCCGTAGCGATGATGATGCTATCGGCGGTTATCATGCGTTCCTCATCCGTCCAGAGTTTTTTGGCTTTGGGGTCGGAAAAATCTACTTGGATGATGTTGGAATACCGAATATCCGTACCGAAACGAACGGCTTGCTTGCGGAAATCCTCCATCATGGCGGGACCTAAGACACCATCAGGGTAGCCGGGATAATTCTCCACGTCCGACGTTTGGGTGAGCTGTCCCCCCGGTTGCAGTCCGGCGTAAAGGATGGGTTTGAGGTTCGCCCGCGCCGCGTAAATAGCCGCCGTATAGCCTGCGGGTCCTGAACCGATGATAAGGCACTTGATATGTTCTGCCGATTGACTCATAGTTGAGTGTTATAGACTGTTAAGGATTAGGAAAATGAGAGGGCAAATATAAGCACCTTCAAAACATAACCAAGCCGAAATTAGTTTGCTGTGGGTAAATCGAACTTCATGCAGACCCCGTAGTGCCGTCGCACTGTTATCAATAATCGGCTTGTTGAAAGATGAAAAAAAAGCGACCCGTCCTTTGAGAACGGATCGCAACCGATGCTATGAAAAGCAATTCAGAATATTATAGGATTACTCAATTACCACTTTCAAGACCTTGACGCTTGTTCCTGTTTGCAGGCGGATCATGTAAACACCGGCAGTCAATCCCAATCCGTCTATCATCTGTTCATGATTACCCGCCGGGTATAATGTCTGATGATGAATCAGCGTTTTTCCCCTTGCATCAATCAGCTTGAGGTTGATCTCGCCTTCGTCCGTCAGGCGGAATTTGACCGCAAACGCGCCCTTATTCGGGTTGGGATACACGCTGAGGTTATCCAATGTGGGATAGCCCGGCAGGTTATCAAACTGGGTAGGCAGGAGGTCTTTGCGGGAATCCGGTGTACTGAATGCCAAGCGTTTTAGTTCCGAAACATCGCCCGCACAGCGCGCCCGAATCGTTACTTCGTAGTCCGTATCAGGGTCAAGACCGTTGGTAATGTTGAAGTTCATCGGTCCCGGCACGCCCGTTACGGTAAACGTTTCAAAGCAGGTATTCGAGCCTTTTAACCGCCAACAGATGTCGTATTCGATGGCTTGACTGCTACCGAACCACATCAAAGTAGCCGTGTTGGGGTCGGGCGTTTCCACCAATAGGTCAATCGGCGGAGCGCATAATTCCCGAACGGGGATTAATATCACATTAGAATAGCCCGAATAACTGCCACTACACAATGCCCGCACCCGCACCTCGTATTGGAAATAAGGATTGAGGTTATTTATCGTTATAAAATTGGTCGTAACCGTCTGCGGAATCCACGCATTATTACCGAACTGGCGGTATTCTAAGCGGTACGAAACGGCATTCGGCGTAGCATCCCACGTTACACTGAACTCCAATGAGGTCATGTCCGTCAGCTTGAAATTCTGCGGAACTTCACAATTTGCGCGGGGTGTAACGGGGATTAGCAGGCTGTAATCCGACGGAGAATCGTTGGTACAAAAGGCGCGTACCCGTGTTTCATACGTCATAAACGGATTTAAGCCGAAGACCGTTACCGTCGGTTGGGTAACTGTCTTTTCATACCAGAAGAAATTACCGACGGGGCGGAACTCAAACACATATTTAATCGCGTTGGGGTTGAAATCCCACACGAAACTCATCTCACTATCCGTTACATTCACTAAAGTATAATTCGCCGGGGCTTGACACACCACAGGGCGCGGCGGGGCTTGGAAACGAATCGTATCCGAATAATCCGACCGTCCGCCGATAACGCAGAAGGTTCGGACCCGCACCTCGTAGTTTTCTTCGGGTTGTAAGGAGATGATGGTGAAGTCGCTGTTGGGCGTTTCGATGGTGATCCAGTTGGTTGGGTCGCTCATCGTGCGGTAAGAAACTTCATAATATTTGTAACCACCGACGGGCAACCAGTCAATCTGTGCTTCCGTTTCGTTTAAGGCAATGAGTTGGAAATCATCCGGTATCTTGCACTCAAAATTATTATCTACTGCCGGCGTAGTGAAGGTAATCGTAGACGACGGCAGGGAGAAATTCAAACTGTCGCACCGCAAGATGACCCGCGCCAAGTACGTCGTATTCGGTTTCAAGCCCGTGATGGTGGCTTCTGTACCGAAAACGTTGACGCTTGACCATGCCGTAGCACCGATTTCACGATATTCTAATCGGAAATAGGAAGGACAAGCACCGTCCACCCGCGCCCACGTTAAGGTTGCGGAACGACTCTGAACGTCCACAGCTTCCAAGTCTTCGGGGGCGGTACAGGTGCCACCCAGCGGACTGAAAGGCGTTACGGGCGTAAAATCAGAATAAAAACCGTTTATACACAGGGAGCGCACGCGGAATTCGTAGCCTTGACAAGACTCTAAGTTATTGATTACCAAGAAGGTATTGCGGATGTTATCATACGTTACCCAGTTGGTTTCGCCTGATTTGCGGAACTGTAATTCATAAGAAACAGCGTTAGTAGCCGCAAACCAATTCAAACGTACCGCTTGGGTGCTGATACCTACGATTCTGCCTAAATCAGGCGTAGGACAGCAGACCGCCAAGACCGCTACCGTCTGATTGATCGAATAGAAGCAACCTTTGTACGTACCGGAATAGGTGATGTCCACCAAGCCTGCCCCAGCCAAGTTGGGATAGAAAACGCCGTCCACCACGCCGATTCCGCTAAACGTTCCGCCCGGCAGGTCGGCTTTCAGTACGAAGGGTGTATTATCTTTAGAACAATATTCGGTAGCCAAACCCACAAACTTCGGTTGGATAGGGAAACCGATGATAAAGCTGTACGCTTCGTCATATTCACAACCGCCTTCTTCGCCCGCATAGGTAATGAATACCGCCCCTACAGGAAAATCACTCGGACGGAACGAATTGGTTTCCACGCCGTTAACCAGTAATACACCGCCCGGCGGTGTAGCCGTTAAAGTAACTAAGCTGTTATCCGTAACGCAATATTCGGGATCAAAGCCCGTAACGGTAGGGACAATTCTACTGATGATGGAAATGGTATCCTTGATGGAATATTCGCAATCGCCCTGCATGCCCGAGTATTCGATTACAATATCACCCGTAGTGCCTACGTTAGCCGGCGTAAACACATCACCGTTCATACCGGGACCTGAGAACGTACCGCCGACGGGATCACCAAAGAGCTGATATTGCGTAAAGTCATTCAAGCAATAAGACGACAACAGCCCGAAAATTTGAGGGGTCGGATTCGAGAAGATCGTTACGGGAATAAATTGCGTGTAAAAACAGCCCGCAGAATCTCCGCTGTACTCAATCAAATACGTACCCGGTCCTGCAAAGGAAGGAATGAAAAGATCACCCAACACGCCGGGACCATTGAAAAATCCGCCATAAGGTTTACCGATTAAGCGAACTTCAGGGTCATTTTCACAGTAAGACGCGTTCAGATTACCGATAGAAGCTACGATTTCCTCTACGATGATGAAGGCATCTTTCGAGAAAACACAGTTGTTGGAATCCGTAACATATCGAATGAGGTGTTGCCCGGGTCCTGCTTGAAAAGCATTAAAGGTGTTATTCGGTAAAGGCTGACCATTGATCGTAAACGTACCGCCCGACGGGAAACCGCGCAAAGGATAGTTCACGTCTTTATTACACATCACATTCACGGGAGGCAAGCCGATAATGCTTGCATTCGGGGCTGTGGTAACTTCAATGAAGAAATCCATCGCGTAGTTGCAACCGTTTTCTGTGCCTACATAGATGATTTTATGCAAGCCAATACCTGCCGAAGACGGGAAAAACTGATTACCAATCACGCCGGGACCTGCAAAGAAACCGTTTGCCGGTGTGGCTTCAAAGGTGATGGGGTTCGGTGCGGAGAAACAAACTTTTGCGGGATAAGGCTTAATCGTAGGGACGGGTGGTTCGTGTACCTCTATAAAGCGGGTAATCAAGAACGGGCATCCATCCGAAGCCTGACCGTAATACGTAAGCTGATGCGTGCCTTTGCCTAAGCTGGCAGGATAGTAAAAATAACCGTTCGTTTCATCCCCGCCGAGACCCGCACCCACTAACTTACCGCCCGGAGGTGAGGGGAAAAGTTGTACAGATGCGCCGTCCAACGTACAGTAATCAGGCGATAAACCGAAAATTTCCGCGTTGCCTTCTCCGCCTACAATGACGGTTTTGGTAGCCACGTAAGTACATTTTTCACCGGTATAGAAGTAACTGATTTGATGCGTACCGATGCCTGCGCTGCCCGGACGGAAGATATTACCCTCAATACCGGGTCCGGCAAAGACACCGCCCGCCGGGCTACCCGTCAAACGGTCGGCACGGCTTTCACTCCAGCAGTAGAAGGAATCCAAACCCGTAATGGTAGCCTTTAAGTTGGGTTCTACGCTAACGGTTTTGATGATATTTACCGTGCATTGGGTTTCATCGAATTTGACGGCGGCGGTAATTGTTGTCGTGCCTGTCCCTACCGCGGATGGCGTAAAGATGCCGTTAGAAACACCCGTTCCCGTAAAGCCTAAGACTTGGAAGTTAACACCCGCGTCGGCTTGGATCACCAAAGGAATACCGCCCGGATAGTTACTGCAATAAGCGGAATCAAGTTGTACGAACTTTGCCCCGAAGGTCTTAGCGCATTCATCGGTAACGGATACTTTAATGGAATCACTGCACCCCGAAGCATTCTGCACATAAACGGTATAATCTCCGCCCTTCAGGTTGGCGAAGGTATTTTCGGTTTGGAAAGTAATTTTATCCAAGCTGTAACCGTAGGGTTCGGGTACACCCGTTACGGATTTGACGATGATAGCCCCGTCATTTCTAACAAAGGTTTCATTTTTGGTTTCCACCGTGATGGTCATATCACAGAAGCGGGGCGTAAAGTTGCAGAGCTTCGCGGTAAAGGGATCAGATTGTCCGCTGGAAGCATTCAAAGCGATGTTATCGAACGCCGCCGTTCCGTTGAAATAGCCCGTGATGTATATTTGCCCGTCGGGAGAAGAGGCAATACCTGCGCCCTCATCATTGCCCGAACCGCCGGCGGTATAAACCCAATCTAAGTTACCGTTGGCATCGAAGCGGGTGGTGAAAACGTCTCTTCCGCCCTGATGGAGTAAGTTGGTTGTACCGAAAGCGGTTAACGCGCCGAACCAGCCCGTTAGATACACTTTACCCGAAGTGTCGCGTGCCATGCCCGTTCCCGCATCATCGGCTATCGATCCGTAGCGGGTAACGGAGGTAACTTGACCGCTACCGTCATAGCGGGCTAAGAAGGCATCCGAGCCTCCCGTTGACGAAACGGGATTTGTACCGAAAAGGGCATTATCCCGAAAGATACCGGAAAGGAAAATATTGGAGGCTTGCGGATTGAGGGTGAGGGCAAAGCCTGCATCATCCAACGCACCACCTGCTTTTTCCACCCATTGGAAGTTACCCGAAGCATCTATGCGGGCAATGAAAATATCACTCCCGCCGAGTGAAGTTTGGGTACGCGTACCGAAAGAGGCTTGCCCCCGAAAACTGCCCGTAAGGAAGACGTTATTGTTGGCATCTACGGCTACGGCGCGTCCGGTTTCGTCATCAAGGGTACTCCCTGCGATGTTTGCCCAGACGACGTTACCGAGATTGTTGTATTTAGCGATGAAAATATCTCCCGCGCCTACGTTCGGTTTGATGAGTGTCGTCCCGGTAAAGCTGGATTCACCCGAAACGGAACCCGTTACGAGAATGAAGCCGGCGTTATCAACGGTGATACCTGTTCCGAAGTCGGCGGTGGTACTTCCGGCACGCTTGGCGTATTGGGCAGTACCGTTGGAGTTCAATTTGAGGAGGAAAATATCCGATTCACCCGCCGCGAGGAGTGTAAACGATCCGAAAGTCCCTCGGTCGGAGAAATATCCGGTGAGGTAAAGGTTACCGAGCGGGTCGGCGTAGAGGGCAGTACCGCCGTCGTCCTGCCGTCCGCCAAAACTTCTCGCCCAAACGAACGAGCCTTTGTTATCGTATTTCACGAGGAAGATGTCCGTCCCACCTCGAGCGGTAAGGGTTTGCGTTCCGAAGGTGATTTCTTGTTCATACCGACCCGTAACGTACACATTCCCGAATTGGTCGGTGGCTACGGAGCGACCTTCATCCGAACCCAAACCACTGATGCGTTTTGCCCATTCATAGCGGCAAAGTTGCTGGGCATGGGCGGTATGAATCCCGAAAAACAACAAGGCGGCGAACCATATGGCGCGTAAATATCCTGATTTCATGCTTGACAAAATTTGGCAATAAACCACACAAAGGTACGACTTTTTCCGACACCGTCGGCAAAAAGCAAGGGGTAAGCGTCAGGCTTCGTTGTGTTTACAATTCGGGATCAGTATCCGGCACAAAAGGGTAATCGGTAATTCGTTCCGCTAATCGCTCGGCAACAGCTTTTGTTAATAAACCATGAATGACCGGGTTTACGGAAATCATTTCAATTCGGTTGGCGAAATGAACGATTCCCCATTCGGCGACCAATTTGCCGATGAGTTCATCCGCATAAGAAGAGGAAATGATGGATACGTTTGTAAAATCTAAAATGACTTTGCCACGGTGCTCTTTTAGCAAATTAATAATTTTATTTCGTAAGCGATAACCGGAGGGGCGTGTTCCATAGCCACCGGGTTCGAGCGCAATCGCGATTACGATTCGTCCCCGTTCGTCTTCTAAATTTTCCAGATAATCATTAACTATGTAATACGGATTATCCCCGATAGACAGCACCTCAGCCATCCGAATCGGTTGCTGATAACTGATTTGAAAGTCTACACAAGTACTGCCATGAGCCTGATCCGGGTAGGCTTGTTGGAAAAATTCACTTTGCTGATCTTTGAGTTGATAAATTGCGCCATGTGAAACCAGCCTTAATTGTCCGTTATTTTCCCAAATTAATTGATTCAGTCCCCATAGTCCATTTCCTTGTCCAAGACTTTTATCACGGGTAGCTCCTTGCTTAATCGCTAAAGTGAGGGCATCTTTAGGGGTAGCGGGAGCAGAAGGGTGGTTTATCAACGAATTGTATATCCCGATACCGTAATCAAAAATACAAAAGGCGAGCCGTTTCGTACTACGATGAATTTGCCCCATCACCCATCCTTTAGTTCTGCCGTTGAGGTTCGAGTGATTGAGTACATTATCCATCACCTCATATAAACACCATTCGATGGTATTGAGTACATCAGCTCCAAATTCATCCAAACCATATAATTCTTCTTTGAACTTCGAGACCAAATGAAACACTTGATCGGTATCCTCAAATTGCCAGATTCGGCTCATGTATGGACTAATACCTTGATTTGATATTCGAAAGGCATTTTCAAACCCGCATTGATTTAATACTTCGGGTACATTGTGTAGAATAAATTTCTTACGCTTCTTATCTTCATAATAGCGCATCAATCCATATATCGGGACGGTTACGTTCGGATAGTAAGTGGGATTGTCTTGTATGAAGAAAAGTGGGATTTCGGTGTCATCCCATTGCTGTACTATATGAATGAAACTATTTATATCTTCCACCGGCTTCGTTAAACCGGATATTATGATATTACCATTCTTGAGTGAAATATTATCAGCCATTGATAAAATTTGGCAATAAACCACACAAAGGTACGACCTTTTCCGACACCGTCGGCAAAAAGCAAGCAGGAGTGTAAGGCATGATTTGCTCGGCGGGCGACTGCCTCATATAGCGTGCGAATATTCAAGTGGTTTTGCAAACAGTATCCCCCTCCAATGCCAAATAATTTAATTGAGGATAAAAATGCGTTCGGCACGGTGATTGCTCTATACCGATACCGAAAAATAATTATCTTTGTAGCATGAGTTCGCTTACAAAAGTATTAGAGGAAGTTCAGCACAGCACCTCCGACCTCGAGTCCCACGTGATCTTGCTGTATAATGACGATGTGAACACCTTTGACTGGGTGATCGAGTGCTTGGTGGACATCTTAGACCACGAACCCGAGCAAGCCGAGCAGTGCGCATGGCTCGTTCACACCAAAGGCAAAACCGCCGTGAAGCACGGTTCGATTGATTATTTGATCCCGCGCTGTCAGGCTCTTTGTGAACGGGGTTTATCCGCCGTCATTACCGAAAGGTAAGTCTTTTTCCTATAATTGATGTTAAAAGCGGTGTATGTTTTGCCCTAAAAAGCACCGTTTGGTACTATACTTGCCCGCTTAAAGCTGTTTTTTTGTTATCATCTAAATTTATCTTACCGGAAACATGACCCGAAAGCTGATTGTCCGCCCGGTATCCGTTCACAGACCCTGAGGTCTTACTAACCGATACCACCCCTTCGCACTTGCGAATCATGTACAAGAGTGTATCGCTCTTGCCGAAAATGCTGTTACGATTCTTATAGCTGTTGATTCATCATTGTTTCCGAGTCATGGAACTCCAATCTTTACCTTTAACCGATGACCAAGAACTGATCCGCAGTATCTTGGAAGATATTGATAACATCTACACCACCCTGCAAGGAGCCGGCTTATCCAAAAAAGCCGTTAAAAGTGTTAAAAAAGAATTAGAAACCGTCGCCCTTTTCTTAGGGGTTACTAAACGGGAAGCACTGCTTTTTGCCGTCATCTTTTCCTTAAACTTATACAGCACGAAGGTCAGCCCCAACCAAGTCTGTGATTATCTGGGCATCTCTTTGGTACAATTCGCGGCAATGCTGACCGAATGCCAAAACCTGACAGATCGGCAGATATTGACCTGTCATGCGCCGGAACGCTTTGCCACCGACCACCAGTTAGCCAACGTTTGGTACACAATACATAAAAATTATTGGGACAAACTGCGGGTAAACGTCCATACCAACGGTGAATCCACGGTTGAAGCGGAAATCAATCCCTTCTTAGAGCTGATGAGTACCTTTTCGTCAACGGTATTAGAAGACATGTATTATTCTTCTTACGACGAGACGATAGCGAAAGTTAAGGAACTGTTTGCCACTTATGCGCACCTACCGATGATCCAACAGATGGATGCCTTAAAGCTCTCCGAAGCCGATAAAGCCGTCTTATTAGTGATGATTCACGGAGAATTAGCGCATGATGAAGAAACTTACCTGCATAACGTAGCCAATTCGTTGTCGCTTCCCTTTTCGCTTCGGGTGCAATTACGCCATCAGTTGGTAACGGGGACCCATCCACTTGTTCAAGCCGGGCAGTTACAATATCGCCCTGCCAAAGATGAAACACCTGCCACCCTCCGTTTAGATCGCCTGTTTCTGAAGGAGTTAATGGGTGCGGATTACCAATTCATCGAAAGTAAGGAAGCCGATACCCGCTTTGTGAACCTGTTACCGGCGGAAAAAATCAAAGCCATGCCCCTCTTTTTCAATGCTGAAGAAGAAAAGCAGGTCGCATTTTTACGCCAACTCACGCATCCAAGTCAATATGACTCCGTTCGTTCCCGACTGACGGAATACGGTTTTCGGTCGGGTATTACGATACTATTATACGGCAAGCCGGGTACAGGTAAAACTGAATCCGTGATGCAGATCGCCAAAGAGAACGGGCGAACCGTGATGCGGGTAGAACTCAGCGCGATTGAAAGTATGTGGGTCGGCGAATCGGAGAAGAACCTGAAAGCCCTTTTTGATGCCTATCGGGAAGAAGTGCGGAAAAATCCAACCAACGTACCGATTTTACTCTTTAATGAAGCGGACGCGTTATTCAGCAAACGGTTAACGGTGGCTTCCACGCTGGGACAGATGCACAACCGTATGCAGAATATTTTACTGCAAGAGTTGGAAGAATTAGAGGGCATCCTGATCGCCACCACCAATTTAACCGAAAACTTAGATGGTGCGTTTGAGCGTCGCTTTTTGTATAAGATCAAGCTGGACGTGCCGAATGTCGAAACCCGTACCCGTATCTGGCAACACAAACTCAACCAACTGACGACCGACGAAGCCCGCGCACTCGCCGTTGACTTTGGCTTTGCGGGGGGGCAGATTGAGAATATTTCCCGAAAATATATCTTACAGCATTTGGTGGCAGGCGAGGCTTTTTCTGGAAAGGTCATCCGTGAACTCTGCCAAAAAGAACTGCTGAACCAATATCCGAAAGTAGGATTTGGCAGTTAAGGCTTAGTTAGCATCATTCAACGGTTCTGTTTGTTATCTTTGCAGGGTATTTCGCTTGGCATGGTCAAAGTTTTATTCGTATGTATCGGTAATATCTGCCGTTCCCCAATGGCGGAAGCGATCTTTCAGCACCACATTCATCAATTAGGGTTATCGGAGCATATTGCAACGGATTCCGCCGGGACGGACAGCTGGCACGTAGGCGAGCAAGCCCATTACCACACACGGGGCATTTGCGAAAAGAAAAGCATTCCCGTTACGCATGTTGCCCGTCAGTTCAAACCCAAAGACCTGTTTGAGTACCATTATATCCTGACAATGGAGGAATCGGTGCATGAGCATGTGTTGCAATTACATCAATCGCGGGCGCAGAGCATCGCCACCGTGCAACGGATGCGGGAATATGACTCCCTGCGCGACCGATGGGACGTTCCCGATCCGTATGGTCATCCAGAACATATTTATGAAGAAACCTTTAATATTCTCAATCGCTCATGCCAAGCCTTGATGGATCACATCCGACGGGAACACCTTTAATCCAACCGCCCCGTCCCCTGCTCGACACCATCGAGCGACTCCTAACGGGTGTGAAGGGGCATAGCATCCGCATCGAACTCGTGAATGATGTGCCGGCGGGGAGTAGTTTCCATACCCTTCGTAAGTTATTTACGAATGAAGGGGTTTTTTGCCTGAAGTATCGGCTGGGTACGGATCACCTCTACTTTTCTGCCGAATCGGACGGGATCAACCGCTTACAACAGACGAATACCGTCTTGACCCCTAAAGTAGTTTTGGAAGGGGTGGCAGAGGGGCATCAATATCTGCTGACGGAGTTTATCTTTTCCTCACCGAAGCGTACCGATTATTGGGAAACCTTAGGTAGGCAGTTGGCGGAATTACATCGGCATACGGCTACCTATTTTGGGTTGGACTCGGATAACTTCATTGGTGCTTTGCCCCAACGCAACCGTAAACAGGACCGCTGGACGGAATTTTTCATCTCCGAGCGGCTCATCCCGCAATTAGAACGGGGCATCCAAAGTCAAATTTTTGAAAAATCCTTTGCTTCGGCATTGGAACGCCTTTTTCCGCGATTAAAGGACTATTTCCCCGAAGAACCGCCCGCCCTCCTGCACGGCGACCTTTGGAGCGGTAACCTCCTGACCAATGAACTCGGGCATCCCGTCGTGATTGACCCAGCCGTGTATTACGGGCATCGGGAGGCGGAGCTGGCTTTTACCCAGTTGTTTGGCGGATTTTCCACCACTTTTTTGCAGGCATATCAGACCGTCTTTCCCTTAACCAACGGTTTTTTTGATCGGATCAAGTTATACAACCTTTATCCGTTGATGGTTCATGCGAACCTATTTGGGGGGCATTACGTCCGCGATGTGGTGGAGACGGTGAGAAGGCTGGGGTAGGTAAAAATAGTTGGGATTTTTTTCTGAATGATTAATCAACGGGAGTGCCGTTCAAAACAGCCGATCCTCGAGTAATAAACAGCTTGGGCTTTTAGCCTATCCCATTTTTTCGTTACTTGCGCCCCGAAAAATAATACAAGCATGGGCTTTAAGTGTGGCATCGTAGGCTTACCGAACGTGGGTAAATCCACCCTTTTTAATGCACTCTCCAACAGCGGAAACGCCCAAGCGGCGAACTTTCCCTTCTGCACCATAGACAAAAATATCGGCGTGGCGGTTGTACCCGACCCCCGTTTGGAACAACTTTCCGCCCTGATTAATCCCCAAAATGTGGTCAATACCATCGTGAATATCGTTGATATTGCGGGATTAGTGCGTGGGGCGAGTAAGGGCGACGGCTTAGGCAACCAGTTTTTAGCCCACATTCGGGAATGTGATGCCATCCTGCATGTGGTACGTTGTTTTCAGGACGATAATATCATCCACGTGGAGGCTTCCGTAGACCCCTTGCGGGATAAAGCCATCATTGATACGGAGCTTCAGCTTAAAGATTTAGAAACAGCCGATACTAAATTTCAACGCATCAAAAAAGCGGCTCAAACGGGTGATAAAGAAGCTAAACGCGAAGCCGATGTGTTAGAACGAGTGATTGCTCATTTGAACGATGGTAATTCCGTTAGAAGTATGGACTTATCGGATGATGACCGCGAGGTCTTGCGCCCGCTTTTCCTCCTGACTATCAAGCCCGTTCTCTATGTTTGCAACGTAGACGAAGGCTCACTGCCCAACGGAAATGCGTTAGTAGAAAAGGTTCGGGAAGCCGTTAAAGCTGAAGGTGCGGACGTTTTAATCATCTGCGCCGCCATCGAAGAGCAAATCGCCGCCCTCTCCGACCTCCAAGAACAAGCCGAATTCCTCGAAGCGATGGGCATTCCTGAGCGGGGGTTGCACCAACTGATCCGCGCGGCGTATAATCTTTTGGGTTTGCAGACCTATTTTACTGCAGGTGTGAAGGAAGTGCGCGCATGGACGATTCCCATCGGCACAAAAGCCCCTCAGGCTGCGGGTGTGATCCACTCTGACTTTGAGCGGGGATTTATCCGCGCCGAGGTGATTAAATTTGATGACTTCATCAAGTATAAGAATGAAGTAGCCGTCAAAGAAGCCGGTAAGATGGCAGTTCAGGGCAAAGAATACGTAGTGGATGACGGCGACATCATGCACTTTAGGTTTAATGTATAACAAAGTTTATTCCTTTTTAAGCCGTTAAGGGTAATGATATTTCCCCATTTTTCGTAAATTGGAGTATCTGTCTAAAATTATTCACAGGGTATAAAAGCCTAATTTTTAACTTTGTGTATGGAACATCCCAATCATAAAATCACGGAAGCCAGTCTGACTTTTAATGTAAAGTTAGATGCCGATCAGTTTATGGATTGCTTACCGCAATTGAAAAAAGAGTTGGCGAATAATGGATTTCGATTTGTGAGGCGATTTCCTTCACAACTAAACTTATCGTTTCATCCGCAAGGTATTACCATTCAACCAACACTTCAAGAAGAAGGACATTTACAACTACTCTTTCATAATCCAAATAAATCTTATATCCTAAATGTCGGCACCAGTTTATTAGGCTTTCATGTTGTTAATCAATATACAGGCTGGGATTTTTTTAAGGATGATTTTATCAACCCAATGCTTGATAAAACGAAATCGATCTTGGGTTCGGGTGAAATCGTAGGTGGTGTTTTTAATTACATTAATGTATTTTCTCTATCCGAAATTGAATTAACGAAAGATTGGTTTACGTTTATTCAAACGGTTGAGCCATTAACGGAGATCAATCTGGCTCAAGCATGGTTTAATAAGGAAGGTATCGGTTTTAGGTTAGAAGCTAATGTAATCCCGACACAGGATCATCAGCTATATTTTAGGGTAGCACCTATTGCAGGTATGAACTTTGAATCGGATACCATATCTTTTTCAGATTCAGAACGAATAAACATTTTAGCAGATCGGCTACATGCTGAAGCAAAAAACATATTTTTACAAAACACAGGAAAGCAATTATTAGCCTATATTTCCAAGAAAGGAGTATAACTCATGCTAGCACCACTGCCGTATTATCCGGAATGTAACGAACATACTGCCGTCGCATGTATCGTATTGCATGGTACGGATTTACTCAAAAAACCAGAGTATAGAAAAACCTTTTTATACAGCCAAGCAACGGAATTGGTTAATCAAGAATTTGAGAGATTTGAGGAAAATATCACCGAAAACTGGCTCTTCAAATCTGCAGAAACGGCTGTATTGACCAATAATTTCTTTGGTGATAACGTCCGCCGAACGGATGAGGTGGAAGAGCGTGCCGTATTAATTGCCTTGGAACGAGCATCTGAAAGATACGACGGCAGCTTTGACTGGATCGAGTGGTAAGTATTGAAACATGGAACTCTTTTTAGCCGAGAATTTTCAATTGTTGTTGCCGGATTATTTAACGTCCACAGATGTCAATCGCTTAAAAAATAGTCTGTTGCAATTCCGAACTGATGCCAAATCGATTAATTACAGTAGGTTTTATCGTGCTACATCAGTGCATAGTTTGTATCAAGGAGATCGCATTATGGGCATCCCTTGTCCCCAATTTGTAAAGGATGAGTATCAAATAAAAAAATATGCTGACGGATGCTTATTATTGAGTAACACCTGTGATATGTCGTCCGACAATAAACGGGATATGCCCATGTATGTTTGTTTAGCTCCTGTCTCGTCTTTGGAAGACTACAAGATCGCTTTGGAACAAAGTGGCGTTAAGCCCGATGCTATACCATCCAAAATTACGGCACTACAACACCAACACATCACTAACTTATTTTATCTACCCGGTATGGAAGATACTTCCAATGGCTTTGTTTGTTATTTAGATCAGTGTTTTTATTTTCCTTTGACCAGTCTTCAGAAGAACATTCAAAATATCAATAGAATACGTGCTTCTTCCTTAGACTATTTCGGGCTATACCTCCTTGCCTTAAAACTCTCCTTCCATTTCTGTCGCTTGCCGTTAGAGTCGCTTTGAAACTGCTACCTTCACTCCGCCACCCGCTTGATATTTGCACCCAAAGCATTTAACCGCAGGTCAATATCTTGGTAACCACGATCAATCTGCTCGATGTTGAAGATTTTACTCGTTCCTTCGGCGGAAAGGGCGGCGATCAGTAAAGCCACACCCGCGCGAATGTCGGGACTCGTCATGGAAATAGCCCGCAAGGCGTGCGAACGCCCCAATCCGATCACTGTAGCCCGATGCGGATCACAAAGGATGATCTGCGCCCCCATGTCCAAGAGTTTGTCCACAAAAAAGAGGCGACTTTCAAACATCTTTTGGTGTATTAAAACTGTGCCTTGGCATTGGGTCGCCGTAACTAATACCACACTCAAAAGGTCGGGCGTAAAGCCGGGCCAAGGATGATCCGATACCGTTAAGATACTGCCGTCTAAATAAGTATCAATGACGGGGAGTTCGCGTCCGTCCACGAAAATATCATCACCTTTGATTTCCAAAGCAATTCCGAGCCGTTGGAAGACTTCGGGGATGATACCCAGTTCGGAAACGTTGGCATCTCGTATCGTTAAGGCACTGCGGGTCATGGATGCCATGCCGATAAAACTACCTACTTCGATCATATCGGCTAACAAGCGGTGTTCCGTTCCACCCAATTCTTTTACCCCTTCAACGGTAAGTAGGTTTGATCCCACACCCGAAATTTTCGCCCCCATACGGTTCAGCATCCGGCAAAGCTGTTGCAGATAGGGTTCGCACGCGGCGTGGTAAAGGGTGGTTGTCCCTTCCGCTAAGACTGCCGCCATGACCAGGTTTGCCGTGCCGGTAACAGAGGCTTCATCCAAGAGGTGATAGGTGCCTTTCAAGCCGTGGGGGGCGGAGACTTCAAAAAATTCATCCGCCGAATCGTAACCGAAGGTTGCCCCTAACTTCTGCAAACCTAAAATGTGGGTATCGATCCTGCGCCTGCCGATTTTGTCGCCGCCCGGTTTCACCATATAGGATTTGCCGAATCGCGCCAAAAGTGGTCCCAACAGCATCACCGACCCGCGTAAGCCCCGTACTTTTGCCCGACATTGGTCTTCTAAAAGGGCATCAGGCGAAACGTCTTTTGCGGTGAATGCAAAGGTATCACTTGCCAACTCTTCGACCTCAACGCCGATGGTTTGGAGTAATTCAATCAACCGCATTACATCCAATATACACGGAATGTTGGAGATCACCACCCGCTCCGGTGTCAAGAGGGTGGCACTAATGATCTGTAAGGCTTCGTTTTTAGCACCTTGCGGGGTGAGCGTACCGGAGAGCGTTCTGCCTCCTTCGACGGTAAAATAAGCTCCCATAGCGGTGCGATATTACAGGATATTTTTCAAAGTGCTATTTGTAATGTCTTTTTTTATCACGGTAGAAGTCTTGATTTTGGTTACGGTCTTGTTGCGGATTATTGGGATTGCCGTTGTTTGGGTGGCGCGGCGGTTGCTGATGGCGGTTTTGCTGTTGGTTATCGCGGTTTTGTTGATGGGGGCGATTTTGGTGCTGACCGCCTTGATGTGGATTTTGTTTTTTCCGCTGGATTTGATGTCCCGTTTGGTGTTGTTGCTGGGGTTGTGGATTAGGGGAATGCTGTCTCGTGGTATGCCGGAGCGAAATTTCTTCTTCGGAAAGTCTGATTTTTCCGCCCGATAAATCCGCTAAGTGATCGAAGATGACCTTATCACTTGTTACTCCGCTGGAATAATTGTGCAGAAAAGTCCGCATGATCTGGGCAATCTGAAGGATAAAGCGGTCGCGTTCGGGCGAATCGGGCATGGCGAGGGCTTTTTCCACCAACAGTTCTACGTTTCTGCCGTAAGGTTTGTACTTCGAGCGGTAATTCTGATACGGAATATGTGCCGGCGGAACAGACCGAAGCGGAACAGGTGGTCGAAACGGAATGATCGAAGTAGGTAAACGGTAATCCGAAATCCGAAAAAGGTTATCCCACAACTTCCGTTTTTGATCCACCAAATCTTTCGCGGGCGGAGCGATGGTGTTCATCACACGGATAATTTCATGCGCCATCTGGGCTTGACGGCGGGAGTCGGGTTCTGCAAGCATGCGTTCGGTCATGATTTGGATATTACGACCATATTCCCGCACACGTAGGGGTTCATCTATTTTGTGATAATCCATAGACGAAATAAGGAGTGAAAAGGAAAATTCATAGTTCTAAAGTTCGCCGGATATAATAACACAGCGAAAGGAACGTTAAGTTAATGTGAAAATTGTATTTGATAACGGTGGAATTGAAACAGACCGAAATGAACCAAAGCGGACACGTTCCCACAGGTAAAACTTTCCTAAAGCCGGCATCAAAGTGAATATTTTACTTCTAAAAATATGATAGATCGGTTTGGAGTACCGAATGATTGTCTCAAAAGATATGCTAAGATAAGGCAAAGAGCGCATTCCACCAAACTTTTTTTCAAAAAACGTAGTGGTGTAGTGGATAAAATGCGATTGGAGGGCTTTTGAAAAGTCATCGGTGCGATTGTATTGCATTCCCTTTCGTCCGCATCATAACACCCTGAGTAGGGATTTTTTATTGATTATCAACCTTTACAGCTTTCAAACTCCCTGTTTCTAAGGGATAGGGATGTGTTTTTGTTCGATTATCAGATATTTGGCTCGCCCCTAATTTGTAATCCTGCCGGTAACGGTTTGGCTTATTTTTGTAACTTTCGCCCCAAACGGTGTGCCGAATGGCAAAAAAGTATTTTTACCCCTTAATGCTCCTGTTGGCGGTGGCAATGGCGATTTTGACGGGCTGTAACGTCCAAAAAAAGGTCATCCAACCCTTTCGGGATGAAAAATATGAATCCATTTACCGCGAAGGAGCAAAACGGGGCGAGGCCATCATCCGCCGTTTTCCGACCTCCGATACGCTACAATATTATCGGTATCACATCCAGTCGGGCGACGAACTGCGGATTCGTTTCCTAAATCTCCCCCCCGAATTGGCACAAGGTTCATTTGAAGTGAAAGCGGATGAAAAATACATCGTTAACATTGACGGCTATTTGGCGACTCCGCTCATCGGCAGGCTTTATGTCGGCAATAAAACCACCGAAGAAGTCCAGAAGAAGATTACCCAAGAGTACAGCCAGTATTTCAAAAATCCGAGTATAGACGTTTCGGTCTCTAATTTGAAAATTTACCTGTACGGGGAAGGTAAACAGGGGGTTATTATCCTACCAACGGAGCGTACCCACCTTTTAGAAGCCTTAGCGATTGCGGGTGGAGTGCCACGAGAAGCCAAGAGTTATAAGATCAAGATCATTCGGGGCGATCCCCAAAATCCGCAAATCATTTGGGTGAACCTCAATCAGATCGCTGTGCTGAAAGACGAAGACCTCTACATGCGCTCCGGCGATATTATCTATTTAGAACCGCGTAACCTGTACCTTTTTGTGCGGGAATTTCAACCATATAGCACATTATTGACGGTTTTTACGGTTGTTCCCACCATTTATTTATTAGTACGCACCTTCACGGGTTAAGGCATGGAGAAAGATCAGGGCTTACAGTTTGAGGATTACGACCTTCGGAAGTTTCTGGGGGTATTGATACGGGGAAAGTGGTACATTATCCTGATGCCGTTTCTGTTTTTCATCCCCACCTATTTTTGGCTTCGTTACACACCTTCGTTGTATCAAGCCTCCACGATGATTAAAATTGACCTTTCGACCGATAATGTCGTTACCGGTACGCCCCAATCCTATAAACCCGTAGACGAAAATACTTTAGAATTAGAGATGGGGCAGCTGCTCCGCTCCCGAGAACTGATCCAAAAAGTGATTGATAAGCTGAGCCTGGAAATTAGTTACTATCAAAAGGGGCGCATCATCAGCGGGGCAGTGTATCAAACGCATCCTTTCATCGTAACAGTGGATTCGGCAACGTTTAACCTTTACAATCAACTGTTTGAAATCACGTTCACCGATGCCCATACGTACCAGCTTTCTTTGAAAGATAGTCCCGATGATCCGATTACCTGTAAGCTCGGTGCGCCCTGCCGTTTTAAGGGTAGTAGCCTGCAAATCAAGCCGAATCCGCACGTTCGCCCCGCCTATGCGGATGAAACTTATCAATTTTCGGTCAGTACCGTTAACCAAATGGTTAGTGTGCTTCAGGGAGGTATTTCCATCAATCCCAACGGGATGATTTATGAAATACGTTACACCGATGAAGTTTCCTATCGCGCGCGGGATATTCTCAACGCCCTTTGCAGTTCTTATTTACAGGATGAATTGGAGTTTAATCGCCGGTCAGTGAGTCAAACTATCGTCTTTATTGATTCATTATTGTTGGACATCGGTAAAACGATGGAAGCCTCCGAGCAAGACGTAAATGCCTTTGAGCGTACTAACCGGCTGCCTACGCTCACCAATGCGAAAACCAATGAGGTGATCCGCCAAAAAGAATTACAAACGGCACTCGGCGATGCGGATTTGAAAATCATGGCGTTGAATAATCTGGAACGCTACCTGAAGCAAACGTTAGCGGAAAAAGACCCCTCGAAAGTTCGTTTTGCGCCTAATGTGGATGATATGTTCACAGAAGGATTGCAACAATCACTCAAGAGCCTGAACGAAGCGATATTTGATCGTATCATCTTGTTACAAAAAGTCAGCCCCAAAAGCCCCATCTTATTAGAAAAGAACCGCAAAATCACGGAGTTGATCCGGGTGATTGAAGAAAGTATCGTCTCGTCCCGCGTCCTTTTAACTCAACAGCGCGCGGATTATCAGCGTCGCATCAATGAAATCAACAATCAGTTAACGGAGATACCTGCCATCGAGCGCAACTTTGCCCAAGTAACCAATAAATACGTTAACTATCAGGAAATCTATAATTCTTTGCTGAAAAAGCGCACGGAAATGGCGATCACCAAAGCCGCCATCGTAAACAAAAGCCGAGTTATCAGTGCCGCCTATACTGATAACGTACCCGTATCACCGAAGCGGAATAATTACCTGTACGGTAGTTTATTGATTGGCTTTTTGGCGGGATTAGGCGTAGTGATTACCAAAGAAGTGTTGAAGGATAAAATCTCCTTCCGCGCGGAATTAGAGAAAAGCACCCGCGTACCGATTATCGGTGAAATTGTCCGTACCCGCAAGCGATTATTATCCATTTCCTTACCGGTTTTGGCACAAACGAAGTCCATCATCACGGAGTCCTTCCGCGGGTTGCGGGCGAATATCACCTTCATAACCCAGCAGCGCGAAAAGGTCATCATCTCCATTACTTCCACCGTGAGCGGGGAGGGTAAATCCTTTATTTCCTCCAACTTGGCGGCGATCCTCTCTTTACTAAATAAAAAGGTTCTGTTGGTGGATTTGGATTTACGCAAGCCCCGCCTGCAAATCGCCTTCAACCTCAATAATGACTTTGGTGTGTCCAGTTACTTGGTAGGGCGTGATTCTTTAGATGAAATTATCCAATCAACAGGCTTTAATAATTTTGACATCATTACGTCGGGTCCTGTCCCGCCAAATCCTGCCGAATTGCTTTCGGGAAAAGAGTTTGCCAAGATGGTAGAAGAACTCAGCAAACGCTACGATTATCTGATCTTGGATACCTCCCCCGTCGGCTTGGTAACGGATGCCATCTCGGTACTTAAAATTTCGGACATCGGACTGTATATCTTCCGCGCCGACTATTCCCGTAAGGTCTTCTTGAATAACCTGGAACGCCTGATTGACGAACATGAACTCAAAAACCTGTACCTCGTCTTTAACTTTGTGGATACCATGAAGCAAAAATACGGCTACGGCTACGGCTACGGCTATGGCTATGGCTACGGATACGGCTATGGTTACAGCTATTACACCGAAAGCAATAAGAAAAAGAAATGGTGGCGATTCTGGGAAAGTGAGGAGCAGTAACGATCCCCTCTTTTTCTTTCTTAACCTAATTATGGTTAGAAATCGGCTTGAAATGCCCTAAATAAATCAAATCCGTTTTCACGCTTTGATGTTATAACGATATTTGAAGCCTTTTTCCGCCTACTCGGTATGATTCTTTCTATTCGGCACTATCTTGCTTTTACTGTATTATTTTTCGGTTTTACAACTGCACTCTTGGCGCAACCACCTTCCGGTGAACGCACTCCTCAAAATCCTATTGGTGAACTTTCCGGTAAAATAACGGATGCCGTTACCCACACGGGTTTGGAGTATGCCACCGTTTCGTTGATCCGTTTGCGGGACAGTTCGGTGGTTAGCGGGATGATTACCGATAGTACCGGCATTTTTCATCTGAAAGAATTGCCGTTCGGAAAATATCGCCTGCGGGTGAACTATGTAGGCTATAAAAACTATTCGAACGATTCGATATTGATTACGCCCCGCCGTCCGGTGTTAGAATTAGGGGAGGTTATGCTTAACTCCAATGAAACGGTAATGCAAACCGTCGAAATCGAAGGCACAAAGAGCATGATTCAGATTACCCCTGAAAAGAAAATCTATAACGTATCCCAAATGGGCGTTACGCAAGGTGGTACGGCGCAGGACGTTCTGGAACAGCTCCCCTCGATCACCACCGACGAGGACGGTAAAGCCTCCATGCGGGGCAACGGTAACCTCATCATCCTGATTGACGGAAAACCATCCAACCTGACGGGTGGCAGTCGTAGTGCTGTCTTAGACCAAATACCGGCTAACTTGATTGACCGTATCGAAGTCATCACCAATCCCTCCGCCCGCTATGATGCCGACGGCACATCAGGGATTATCAACGTTATCTTGAAGAAAAATCGGAAGCCAGGCTTCTTCGGGTCAGTGAACGGTAACGTAGGTACGAATAACAAATACAATGCAGGATACAACATCTCTATTGGTAATAGTAAATGGAATTTCTCGACGGGCTATACCTTCCGCTATACCGATAATTATTTACGGAGTACGGGTTATCGTAAAAATACCATCCGTGATTCGGTTTTTTATTACGATCAGCGAGCCAATGGTAACGTCGTTCATCGTAATCACATGGCAAATGCGTCTATTGATTTTCGTCCGAAAGAAGGGCATTCCATCACCCTTAACGGTAACTACAACCGGCGGGGCAGACCCCTATGGGAACAAACGGATTACAATTTTTTAGATCAGGAGCGGATCAGTTCGGGGCTTTCCTCCCGTCCGTTCAACTGGAATCGGGAAGGTTATGGCTATGAGGGCGGGCTGTCTTACACCAAAGATTTCAAAAAGAAAGAGCGCAAACTGACTGCCTTAGTCAACTATTCCCGTAATTTTGATGATATTCGTTTTTATGCCCGGCAGGACTTTTGGTCGCCAAGTGGTTCGGTGTATGATTCACTGACCGTTCGCCAACAGAATACCAACATCACCAATAATTCCACCACCACTGCACAAATTGACTATGTAACGCCCCTCAAGAACAAAAAACGCTTAGAATTCGGGGCAAAGAGTATCACCCGTACTACCGATCAGGACTTTTTAGCGGAACAGTTCAATTTTAACTCTGAAAGCTGGTACAATGATACCAACCTGAGCAATCGCTTTAATTTCACCGAGTCGGTCAATGCGGGCTATGGCATTTTTGCCGGTGAACATAAAAAATTTGAATACCAATTAGGTTTACGCTTAGAGCAAACGTTTACCGTTTCGGATCAACGCACCACCAACCAAAAATACCGCTATGATTACTTCAGTTGGTTTCCTTCCGTACATGCGTCCTACAAACTGACGGATATTCGCCAAATTCATTTTAACTATTCGCGTCGTATCAATCGCGCTGATTTTGAATCGTTGAATCCTTTTTTAACCTACACCGACCCCCTCAACACCCAGCGAGGCAATCCGCAACTACGTCCCGAGTATATCAATTCCTTTGAATTACAATACGTTCAATATACCAATAAACTGACCCTGACGGCTACCGTTTATTACCGCTATTTAACCCAACAGATGATCCGCTACCGGACTTTGGCGGAAAACGGCGTAGCTAACATGACGTGGAAAAACCTCAACGACAATCATTCCTACGGTGCGGAAGCCATCGCGGTTAATCGTTGGTTCAAATGGTGGAACACCAACACCAGCTTAAATGTGTATCAGATCAAACTGAATGATCCCTCCCTCATCACCAATGCGAAAGCGACAGGGTGGGCTTGGGTCGGAAAGATCACGTCTAACTTCATCTTACCGAAAAAGATCGAATTACAGATTTCGTATAATTATCGTTCACCGTTTGTGTTGGCGCAGGGGGAGATGAAACACATGCACGGCATGGATGCTTCCATCAAGATACCCGTCTTCAAGGACAAAGGCAGTATCCTTGCCAACGTTACCGATATTTTCGATACTCGCCAATTCATGGTTTTGAATCAGGGACCCGGTTTTAGGCAAGATTTCACCCGCAAACGGGAAACGCGTATCGCTTACCTCGGCTTTATGTATACCTTTGGTAATCTGAAATCACAGCCTAAGCCAAAAAAACGCTCCGGCAAACCCGAAGGCGAAGACGGTGGTGGTGGCGGTGATGGTGGCTTTTAACAACGCTCCGCAGAATGCGTTTGATTAAATTAGGATACGTGGGTTGGCGTTAAGTGATTAACTTGCGGATGTTATGCGGTGGCTTACCTTATTATTTCTAATATGTTCCACCCTGCCTTCATGGGGCAAGGAGTTACCGCCGTATATCGTCCTGAATCAAAGCGTAGCACAGGTCAAGTTATATCAGCAGGTCGAAATTTTGGAGGATAAAAGCGGTAAGTTAACCTTTGCGGAGGTGTCTTCGGGGCAATCGGAGCAACTTTTCCAAAAAGGGACTGGAAAAGTGCCGAACTATAATTTCACTTCCTCCGCCATTTGGATGCGTTTTCGCTGTGATAATCAAAGTAGCCAACCCCTGACCTATTTTTTTGAAGTAGAAAACTATCTGCTGGCAAACGTCAACTTTTATATAGCCGATAGTTCGGGACGGTACCGTAAGTACCCATGGGGTACACAAAACGATGACGGTACGAACACCCATGAAGCCCACAATCAGGTTTATCCGCTAACGTTTGCTTCAGGGCAGTCAGCGATGATTTATGTGGAAGTCTATTCGCCGTTTATCATCACACTCCCCGTTTACTTAACGCAACCCGAAACTTTTTGGGAAGAATTTACGGCAAAGCGGCTGTTTTTGGGCATCCTGTACGGCGTGTTGATTTTCGCACTGATCTATAATTTCTTTCTTTTCATCGGACTGCGGGACAGGAACTACTTGCTGTATTGCGGGACAATCGTTTGTGCCATCCTGACCAATTCGATCATTGACGGTTTCAGCTTGGATTATTATTGGCGGGGAATGCCCGTTTGGAACGTGCGTGCAGTAGGGATATTGACGGCTGTTTCCGTGATCTTGAGTTTAAACCTTTCCGTTTCTTTTCTCAATCTCCGTACTGCTAACCGGTTGTTTTATTCCATCATCATTTACGGGATGCTTCCTTTTTATGGCGTTGTTGCCATCGCCAATCTGATAGGAATTCAAGCCGTTATGAATTTAACGCTGGTACTAACGCTTCCTTATACGTTAGTAACCTTGCTGGTAACTTTTAGGGCGATTCTTCGGGGCGACCAAACGGCTCGTTTTTATTTTGCCTCGTGGTTTGCCCTTCTTTTTGGAAAGATGTTTATTGTGATGATGGTAGAAGGCTTCATCTCTTATAATTTTTATAACGCGCACGGCTTGCTCATCGGCACCTGCTTGGAAGTGATGTTGATTTCCTTTGCCCTCGCTGACCGTTATCGGATTATCAACCGCGAAAAGAATGAAGCCCGCCGAAACATGCTGAAAGCCGTAGAGGAAAATGCCCGACTCATCAAGGAACAAAACGTTCTTTTAGAGCAAAAAGTAACGGAACGCACCCACCAACTCATCGAAACGAACGAAGAAATCACCCAACAGCGCGATGAACTCGCCGCCCAAGCCGACCAAATTTCCATCCAACGCGACCAACTGAACGAAGCCTACCTTCAATTAAAAGAATTAGATGGATTCAAGGAAGAACTTTCAGGTATGATTGTTCACGATTTAAAAAATCCGCTGAATGCCATCATCGGCATTAGTGATAAACAGCAAATCAGCGACCATGACCGCTTGGTCATCCGACAGGCAAGCAAGCAGATGCTCAACCTGACACTTAACATCTTAGATGTACAGAAATTCGAGCAGGCGGAAGTCCCACTGAACCTCCACAATCATCCAATAGGGGAAATCATCAACGATGCAATAGATCAAGTCAGCCTGTTAGCATCCGATAAAAATTTACATTTGACGATAATCTGTGATTCTTCCTTAGGCGTTTATGCGGATTTTGAGTTGATCTCTCGTGTATTGATGAACCTACTGACCAATGCCATCAAATACACTCCCAACAATGGCAGTATAAGCATTCTTGCAGAAAAAACGGAAGATAAGTACCTAAAAATACAAGTTTCCGATACGGGGCAGGGTATTCCGGCAGAAAAACTCAAGACGGTCTTCGATAAATTCTCCCAAGTGGATGCTAAAAAATCCGGTTCGGCGCGTTCTACGGGCTTGGGCTTAACATTTTGCAAGTTGGCTATTGAGGCGCACGGAGGCGTTATCGGCGTATTTTCAGAATTTGGGGTAGGGACAACATTTTATTTTACGCTTCCATCCGCTCATCAGACGATTCAAACTACGTCTATTAGCAATCATCATGCAGAGATTGTGCTAAACGATACGGAAAAAAATTTCCTGCGTATTTATCTTCCTGAATTATCCGCCTTAGATGTGTATGAAGGCAGTGAAGTGATCCGCGTCCTCAATCAAATTGATACCCCAGATGCCTCACCCCTTGGGCTATGGAAGCAAGCCCTGCAAGATGCCCTCTTCACTTCCAATCAAGAGCGGTATGCGGAGTTGGTGAAAAGGATTGCTTGATGAAACAAATATTTACTACCCCATTACTACCAAAACGGCATTCTTTTCGACTGCCTGCCCTGCCTCTACCTTTACTTCCTTGACAATACCGTCGGCAGTAGCTTTCAATACGTTTTCCATCTTCATCGCTTCTAAGACCAAGAGGGCATCGCCCGCCTGCACGCTTTGTCCGGCGGAGACGTTCACGGCTTTGATGAGTCCCGGCATCGGTGCTTTCAAGTCCGCCGCTTTTTGGAGGGCGGAGGCTTCAATCCCTATCTTTTTGAGATAAATTTCCTCCTGCGGGGTGATCTTAACGGTTGTTTTCTTTCCGTTGATGCGGAGGGTGGCTTGCTTATTCGCACCGTCGAAATTCAAGATCAAAATGCGATACTCCTTACCGTTCGCTTGAAGGGTAAGACTGTTAGCATCGGAAGCAAGCGTTTCCACCGCAATGCGTTTTCCGTTTACGAGATGATCTTTACCCGAAGTGCGGACTTCGTAGCTTTTACCGTCGGAGGTGGTGATGATGTCCATAGTTTGGGCAAAGTTAAGCACCTTTGGCTTATTCCAATACTTTCACCCGTAATACTTCACCGATTTTCAGTTCGTCCCGATACATTTTGTTGAGGTCTTTGATGGTTTCCACCGTCGTCTCGTACTTTTCGGCGATAGACTCCAAACTCTCGAAGGCTTCGACGGTATGCGTCAGGTAATTAATGGTTTTCGTAGGCGTTTCGGGGACAGAAGCCGTTTCCTTTGGGGTAATTTCTTGTTGAGTGGGCGTGGTGTTAACAGTCATGCTCTCCGTTTCGGGAAAGTCAAAGATTGTCCAAGGCTCGTAGTCGGGTTTGGGTTCACGGATGTAGAATTTCTGCCCTTTCTTCACATAGCGTTCGGTAGGCTTCATGTTGTTGATTTCGCGTAAAAAGTCAGGGTCTTTACCGTGGCGCATAGCGATTTCTTCAATCGGAAGCTCATCTTCAACCGGAACGTAAACATTCCGATGAACGGGGGCAAATAAATACAAGATCGTACCCGGACGGGGAAGCTGCCCCGCGCGCAGTCCATTAAACTGGCACAACGTCCGCACGGGAATATTGAACTTAGCCGAAGCATCCACAATCCCGAAGGTCGGCGTTAGGTAGACGAATTCGTTGTTATGATACACATCTTCCGTGATCGGTTTTCGCACAAAATGCTTTTTCTCGTAATAGACTTTTCCTTGGGCTTCGGCTTCCGCACGGGCTACCTCCAATTCTTCGGGGGTTAAGGGGCGTTCTTCTTCTTTCGGTTTAGGAAGGGAGTATTCCACTTTTTCAACGGCTTTCGTGGCATAATTGGGACGCACGTAGCCCTGACTCGGATGCACGCTTTGCGGTTTGAGTTTTGGTGTATTGGAAGCATAAGTCGGCTTTTCGGTCGGTTTGGTAGCGATTTTGACGGGTTTACCGTTTATCATCACGGTTTTTACGCCGGCTTCTTCGGTGTTTTCGTCGGGTTGGGTTGTTTTTTCGGTATCGGGTTGCGGTTGGTCGGTCGGCTTGGTGGCGATTTTGACGGGTCTACCGTTCATCATTACGGTTTTAACGTTGCCGTTATCTTCCTGCGGTTCAGTTTTCGGAGTAACGACCTTTTCCTGAACAGGTTTCGGTTTATCCGTCGGTACAACTTTCATCGGTCTGCCGTTGACCATGACGGTGGTTGTATTCCCTTCATCCGCTTGGGTTGGCTTGATGGTTTCGGATTCCGTTTCAACTTGTTTTTTGGGTTCGGCAGGCTTGGTCTTCCATTTGTAAACGGGGTGAATGCCTCCGTTATTCGCCGATTGGGGTTGATTTTTTTCCTTAAAGGTCTCTTTTACTACAATTTCTTCCGTATCGGGGGGAGCAACGGTTTTTACCGCAGGTTTGCTGACCGTTTCGGGTTCATCTTCGGCTTGGAAGGTTACCGTTTCGGAACGCTTGGTAACAGTCGTAACAGGCGCGGGTTTCGGACGATAGACGTTACTTTCGCTTGGCGGGGTTTTGGCTTTGATTTCCGCCGTAGCTGTTGGGGCTTCTTTCTTGGACGAAAAAACCTCCTGAGCGTAAAGGTGCAGTAACGGGTCGGGAATATGAACGTACTTAACGCCGATGCGCGGTACAAAATAACTGTAATCCCCGTCGGGAGGCAGCAGATTGCCTTTCATCCAGAGGTTATACTTTCGGAACGCTTCTTCATCTATGCCCGCATTTTCTAACATCCGTGCCAAGTCGGTACTGCCCTGTGCCATGAAGGGTTCTAACCAAACTTTGGGCGGAAATGCGGTTTGAATCTCATCTTCATAGGCGATTTTGTGGGCGATGGCTTTTTGCGCGTAAATGTGCAGGCTTTCATCGATGGTCATGGTGGTGGCGTTGGCTTGGTCTAAATCAATATGACTTAACGCCCCCGTGCCACCTTCATAATACGAGATGACGGAATACAGCCAGTTGCCGTGTCGGAAATAGTTGGTGGCAAAATAGCGCGCCGCACCAATCGAAGCCCTGAAAATATGTTTCCGTTCATCTACTTTGTCATTTACGGTCAAGCCAACCATCTTGGCGGTAGATTCCTTAAACTGCCAGAAGCCCACCGCCTTCGACTTAGAAATGGCATCGCCCCGTAATCCGCTTTCCAAGATACAGATATAGGTTAAATCCAACGGCACACCGATTTTATTGAAGGCTTCATTGACGTAGGGGAAGAAGGTAGCGGCGCGTTGCACCATCAATCGGTGGGCGGCGGGGTTATCACGGATTCGGTCTACTTCGCGCTGAATGGCATTACGTCCTTCCACCGTAAATTGAAGACGGATGCCGCAATAATCTACCTCAAAAGGGACAATATCACCCGCAAAGGCGTGGCTGAAGATTCCCCAACAGAAGAGCAAAGACAAAAGATACTTCGGCATAACGTAAAACGGATGCGTTTAAGGTCAGTATGATTTCTTCACCCGATAATAAACCCCTTACAACTACCATACCGCAGGGTAAAGATAGCCAAAGGAAGTGATAAAGGGGTAGTCTTTGCTTATTTCGGGGTGCAAGATAGGCTAAAAAGCGATGTTATGCACCGACAGGTTGTTCACGAGTAAGGTAGGCGGTGGATAGTGTGTCGTTATAGGAATTGATGATTGACGTGAGGTTCAGATAATTCTATCACAAATTCCCTGATAATCAACGCTTTTAACCCTCCTAAATCCTTCCCTTAACAGGCGAGGACTTTTTGCATCGGGTTGCGTTATGTATTTTCGCCCTGTTAATGGGGGATTAAGGGGGAAATACTTTGATAATCAGGCTACATTTACTCAAACCGGCGTTTGAGTTTTGTCCAAAAAGATTCCTGCTTGGATGAGACTTTTACGGGTTGTTGGGTCGGGTCGTAGTCTTTGATGGTTTCTAAATTGTAACCGTACTCTGAAAGTCTCTGTTTCAAGTTGGACAGAATATAGTCCTGCTCAACCGGAAAACGCTCGGCTATTTTTTGATAATGTACCAACAGCTGATTGTCCTTGATTCCCTTTAAGGCTTGTAAGCTATTCCGCACTACACTTAGCGATTCATCCTGAAGCCCTTTAATAAAAGTACCAAGGTATTGTTCTTTATGAAAAAGTTCTCCCAAAGCCCAAACAGCCGTGCCTCTGATGTGGTCGTTTTCGTGTGATGCAAAGGGTAAAATGATCAAACCATAATCGCGTTTCATCTTTTGTAAGACGAAACAGCAATAACTGAAAGTATTGCCATCATTGACGTTGCCGATATGTTCTTTGATTAAGTCCAAATAATCAGCACTCTGTTTTTTGAAATGATGATGAATAAGCGTAATCGTTGCCGGAAAATCCGTCTTAGCGTACTCCGTCAGGTAGGCTTTGATTTTGGGATGATGCTGTTTGCATAAGATTTGCAATAGCAATTTTTTGAAATTACCGTTACCATTTAAGTATTCCTTTTCAATCAGAGCTAAGACGGCTTTACTTATATACGCCAACCTATTAATAGCAATTAAACAGTCCTCTTGGAATATCTGATCTGAAGAAGTCTTGTATTGCTCCCAGAGTTGCTCCCCTGAACCACCAAGGGTGTAACCAAACCAGTAATCCTCATCCCTCCGTAAATCAGGAATGATAATTTCATCTAACCACCGTTCGTACCAATCCAGAAAGTTATCATCGAAGGTGAATTTAGGTTTTTGGAGGTCGTAATCCACATTAACGACTTTTCCTTCCCAATTACCATTCAATACGAGAACATGATAATAAGTGCAACCCTGATGTCCAATCGGTAACAACCCGCCAAATACAATTCCTGCCAGTGTTTCAGATGGCGTATCATCCTCCTCATCTTTTAATCTATTCACCAAATTATCCCAATATTCGTCGGTCATCTTGGGATAAAGCACACAATCATTCCGTAGAAAATCAAAAGAATCATCGTAGCAGAACTCATTAATATCCTTCCCCAAAGGGTAAATGCCATAAAAGGGACCTGCTCCGCCGTTACCTACTTCCGTGAGAAATGTTCGGTAACAGGCGGGTAATTGGATACGATATTGTTCCTCAAATTGCTGTACCTCCGCTTCCGAAACGGGCGGATTAAGGACGTACCGATGACTACTCGCCCCGAATACTTGAAAATTCGTATCTACCTTAGCGGCTTGGACAATCTTCTTGCGGATTCGGGCGGCTTGTTCGGAAAAAAGATTCATAAGTGAAAATGTAATAAACAGAATCTACCCCACCTCCTCATACTCCACAGGTACGCCCTGATAGGCAAGCGGGGTACGTCCTTTGCGGTAAAAGTTGGCTTTTTTCTTGATGCCTTTGCGTCGAATCCGGCGTTCTTCGTCAGGCAGGGCGATAAAATCCTTACATTCGTGGGAGCAACAGCCGTTATAGGTCGCCTTACAGTCGTCGCACTGAATAAAAAGCAGGTGGCAAGCCTCGCTGGCGCAGTTGACGTGAACGTCGCAGGGTTTTCCGCATTGATGGCAACGGCTGATGATCTCTTCACCCACTCGTTCGCCCAAACGTTCATCAAAAACGAAGTTTTTACCCCGAAATTTATTGGAAAGTCCTTTATTTTTGACTTCTCGGGCGTATTGGATGATGCCACCGTCCAACTGATAGACTTCCTTAAATCCCAAGTGTTTGAACCAAGCACTTGCCTTTTCGCAACGGATTCCGCCCGTACAATACATGACCACAGGGCGGTTTTTATGGTCGCCGAGCAGTTCTTCGGTCTTGGCGAGGGCTTCGCGGAAGGTATCTGCATCAGGATGAATCGCCCCTTGAAAGTGTCCTACTTCAAATTCGTAGTGGTTGCGCATGTCCACGATCAGGGTGTCGGGGCGGTCGGTAAGGCGGTTAAACGCCTCAGCATCAAGGTGAATGCCCGAATCGGTAACGTCAAAGGACTCGTCATTTAAGCCGTCGGCAACGATCTTTTCCCGTACTTTGATGGTCAGCTTAAAAAAAGATTTACCGTCATCCTCAACCGCATAGTTGAAGCGGATGCCCTTCAGTTCATGGGAAGCATCGGCATAGGCGCGGAAGGATTCCAACTGATCCTGAGGCACTGAAATCTGCCCGTTGATGCCTTCATGGGCTACGTAGATGCGCCCCATCACCCCGAAAGCGTCTAATTCTCGGTAAAGTTGGTCGCGGTAGGCTTCGGGATTATCGAGGCGGATGTAGCGGTAAAACGATAAGGTAATCCGCGCCGTAACATCTTGGCGGAGCTTGGCTTTGAGTTCGCGTTTGTTGTATCGGTTATGTAACATAAATGAATACGTGTGAAAAATGTGGCGCGCAAAGTTACCAAAAAGTCCGCAAATATTTCATTTGTTCGAAGGATTCATACCTGTTTGTATGAATCCTTCATCGCTAAATTTTAGTCTTTTTTAGGCAATCAATCGTCAATATGTCATAAAATAGAGTGCATTTTTTATTAAATTTAGAATTTCATTTTTTTCCGTTCTGTTACCTTTTGCGCCTGAACGCTCCGTTAAAATAACTTTACTTTTTGACAATAATCACTTATTTTATATTAAATGACGACCTCGAAATTAACTATTTGTATTTGACGCTTGTGCATGATTTAATTTTTAATTCATCATTCTTAATTCATCCCGGGGTGGCGGAAAACGCTCCTGATGAGGCTAATTTTGTCGTATGAAAAAGCAAGCACTGATCTCTTCATTCAACCGATTAACGACTGTTCAGCTTGCGGATTTTCTTTGCAACATAAAATCCGATTAAAAAAATTCGCCTCACCCTTGAAGTCAAGAATTAATTTATCTAAATTGCGCAATCAAATCTTATTTCATAATGAACACTTGATCCTTCAAGAAGAGTAGAAGTAATCCTTGATTTCGGTAAAAGCCCCATATCGTTACCTGTACCGTAAACAGACAGACAACTTGAAAAAATATCATGTATTAATATTCATAATTGCTTTGACACCACTGATTGGTGGATTCTACGGGATTTTACATGATCAACTGACGTACACGATTTCACCTGAGTATTATACAAAGTTCAAGTTCTACCAATTTGGACTTATGGACACGGGAAACGAGGCGATTTTTCCAAATCCAAGAATTCAAGTTTCCGCTGTTGGTTTTATGGCGACTTGGTGGATGGGGCTTCCGATTGGACTTATTCTTGGACTTGTGGGATTAATACATGCTGACAAAAATACGATGTTACGAGTAACAATGGGAGCGATTATCCTGACAATTATTGTTGCTTTTATAACGGGACTTGTTGGGCTTGCATACGGCAGACTATACCTCGCTTACACACGTGTAAATTGGTGGTTGCCAAACAACTTAGTTGATATAAAAAATTTTATTGCAGTTGGTTCAATGCATAATTTTAGTTACATAGGTGGGCTGACAGGATTAATTGCCGGGATAGTATACAGCGTAAGACAAAAGCGAAAATATGCGGCATTAGACTCGGATGACAAAAACGACAACCTGTAAGTATACCATCACCCACCCAAACGAAAGTTCGTCATCGGGCGGTAAGCATTTTCGGTCGGAAAACAGCCGTTTGCGGTAAAAAATTGATTACTTTTGTCGAAAGCAATCGTAATTCGTTTATGCGCATCCTTTATACTTTGTTGTTGTGTTGGTTCATTGGGGAAGTTTCGGCACAAGACACCTTTTCCATCGTGGCATTGGATACCGTTACGGGGGAGGTCGGTTCGGCGGGGGCTTCCTGCTTGGATGACGTGCAGTTTCCGGGTTCACGCGGTGCGATCATCATCTCGAAACTCTATCCGGGTATCGGCGCGATCCACACCCAATCCTATTATAATGCGATGAATCAACAACGCGCGGGGGCTAAACTGTTGGAACGCCAAACGCCTGCCCAAATCATCACTTGGCTCCAAAATAATGATGCCGAATTAACGCCTTCCTTCCGCCAATATGGTATCGTTGCCTTCGATTCGCTGATGAAACCCCTGCCCGCCGCGGGTTTTACGGGTAATCGGTGCATGAACTATAAAAATCATATCACGGGTAAATATTACGCGATACAGGGCAATATCCTCCTGAGTCAGGCGATCTTGGATTCGATGGAAGCCCGCTTTCTACGCACCAAAGGCACGTTAGCGGAACGGCTGATGGCTTCCCTACAGGGGGCAAACGTGGTGGGGGCGGATACCCGATGTCGTCCGCGCGGAACGTCGTCATTATCAGGCTTTTTGCGGGTGGCGCGCCCCAATGACCGTCCCGATTCGCTGTACTTGGATTTGAATGTACCCGCGATAGGCACACGCAATATTGACCCGATAGACAGTGTACAAAAACTATTCGACCGCTGGCGGGGCGTAACTGCTCGGGTAAAACAGGCGGAAAATAATGCTTGGCTCTGCTATCCCAATCCGACTTCGGGAAAGATAATCTTATCGTCCGATAATCATTCCGATCCGAACCATTGGGAACTCTGGAATGCCTTGGGGCAAAGGGTATGGCTACAAACCCTTACCAATAGTGAAACGGTGATTGACCTATCCGCCCTGCCGAAGGGGATTTATCACTACCGGTGGCGGAATGATTCGGGACATCAAACGGAAGGTCATCTGATCCTGCAAGGAGAATGATACTGTTTGGTTTTAATGGATGGCTACCCCGTTGCGGTAGGTGATGGTTTCTTGAATCGTACCGTCGGGGTTGTATTGTTTCCAGATGCCCTCTGGCTTGTCCTGGACGTAGTATCTTTCGCTAAATAGCTTGCCGTTCAAAGGATAATACATTTTCCACAGCCCATCTTGCTTACCTCCTACAAAATATCCCTCCTCCTCTAAGAGGGTATTATCTCCCATCGTAAAATAGTATTTCCATAGCCCGTTTTTCTGACCTTCCATGTTATATTGCCCTTCTTCCTTGAGTTTGCCATCATGACGATAGAATAGCCATCTCCCTACTTTCTTACCGTGCAGGTAACGTCCTTCAGATTTGATTAAATGGTTTTCGTAATGTTTCCACCATCCGTCTTCCTGTCCCGCTACATACTGTCCTTTAAATACCGGCACACCATCAATCTGGTAATACGTCCACAAACCCGACTTCTTCCCCTGCACATAATTCCCTTCATAGGCTAATTGCCCATTAAAGTAATAGGTCTTCCACAACCCATCTTTCAGACCTCGTATATAATGACCTTCTTCTTGAAGCCAACAATTATCTAACCCACCGAACTGGTAGTATTTCCATAGCCCATTCTGATTACCCTGAGTATAATGGTTTTCGTGTAAAAGAAGACCGTTTATATCATAAATTTTCCATATTCCATCAGGAACGCCAAGTATATATAGTTCTTCTCGCCATATTTTAGAATTAAAATGATAAAATAACCATATTCCGTTTTCCTTACCCTGTAGAAAATGTCCTTCACATGCTAAATACCCTTTGGGTACAGGTTTACCGCGAAAATAAATTTTCCATACTCCGTCTCGCTTGCCCTGTACAATATGCCCTTCTCCCCAAAGTGCCTTGACGCAGTCCATCGGATATAAAGAAAATAATTCTGAGAGCGCGTTAACATTGTTACTACCTTGTAAAACAAACATCCCCGTAGCCGGCGTTTTCGTCCCCTTTAGATAGTAGGTATTGGTGAGCGTATCATAATCCAATGAGTCGGACACCTGCGCCTTGCAGACCTGCCCCCACAGCATCACCCAGCCCAACAAACATAAACGAATGACGAGTACCATAACAGAAACTATTTAGCTTTACAAAGATAAGGGATAGCTGCTTTTTAATCCAACGAACCGCTACGCAAAATATTTCCTCCAATTTTCAATTTAATTTGAAAATTGGGTGTTATCTTTGAAATAAAATCTTCGTGCCGATATGAATACCGACGCACTGCTTAGCAAAGCCCTTGATTTACAATTCCTGACCTTGGAAGAAGGGGTACACTTGTTTCATCATGCCCGCCTGTCGGACATAACGACGGTGGCACACCACATCCGTTTACGGAAAAAAAGTGATGCCGACCTCGTTACGTGGCAGATTGACCGCAACGTGAATACCACCAACGTCTGCGTTGCCAACTGTAAGTTCTGTAATTTCTTCCGCGTTCCCGGGCATCCCGATGCTTACATCACCGACGACAATACTTACAAACGCAAGATTGAAGAGATGTTTGCCCTCGGTGGAGACCAGCTGTTATTGCAGGGCGGTCATCACCCGCAACTCGGTATTGATTGGTACGAAGAACTCTTTGCCAAACTCAAGTCGTGGTATCCGAATCTGCGTTTACATGCTTTGGGACCGCCGGAAATCCACCACATCGCCGAGCTAAGCAAGCTTTCCTATACCGAAACCCTTTCCCGACTGAAAAAAGCGGGTTTGGACAGTCTGCCGGGTGCAGGGGCGGAAATATTGAACGATCGCGTTCGGAGGCTGATCTCCAACGGCAAGTGTTCGGGTAAAGAATGGCTGGATGTGATGCGCGCCGCACATCAGCTTCATATTACGTCGAGTGCCACGATGATGTTCGGACACATCGAAACGATTGAAGAACGCTTTGAACACCTCGTATGGATTCGGGAAGTCCAGTCCGAAAAACCGATCGATGCCGAGGGCTTTAAGGCTTTCATCCCGTGGCCCTATCAAGACGACGGCACCCTCCTCAAGCGGGTTAAGGGCATCAGCAACGACGTTACACCGACGGAATACATGCGGATGCTGGCATTATCCCGCATCATGCTCCCCAATATCGAAAACATCCAAGTCTCGTGGCTGACCGTCGGACCCAAAGTAGCTCAAGCCTGCCTCCATGCGGGAGCCAACGACATGGGTTCGATTATGATTGAAGAAAACGTGGTATCCGCCGCCGGTGCGCCCTACCGCTTCAATGCCGAAGAAATCCAAGCCTGCATCCGGGAAGCCGGTTTTCGCCCCCAACTCCGCAACCAAGTGTATGAGTTTCGGGAGTACGCGCCGGTAGAAACCAATACGTAGCTATTATACAGAGCAAACCCTAAGCCTGTATTTAGATTAAATCCGAGCAAGCGTTGAGATTTAATAAAAAAAATGGTTCCTCATATTGCATGTATTCTGTTAATAAAACACACTTGAATTCAGTATATCTGATTTGAGATATATTTGATTCGAGTTATATTTGCAAATTATTGTAGTGAACAAATATTTTCGGGATGTCCAAAAATCTATTTTCGATTCCAACACTTTCCACAGAATCACCTAAAGTTCTTCAAATGAAAGCTGAGATAGGTAATTCATCTATTTTCTTTTCGCACCCAAATGGTTCATTATGGCACGGCGATGCTCTTGACTGGTTAACCAAAGTGCCAAGTGATTCTGTAGATTTAATTTTTGCAGACCCTCCCTATAACATAAAAAAAGCATCATGGGATGACCTTGGTACGCAAGACGATTATGTTAAATGGTCTTTAACATGGATTGAAGAAGCAAGTCGTGTTTTGAAATCAACCGGATCAATCTATATTTGTGGGTTTTCAGAAATTCTTGCGGATTTAAAACGTCCGTGTGCTCCTTTTTTTCATAGTTGTTGGTGGTTAGTGTGGCATTATAAGAATAAAGCGAACTTAGGCAACGATTGGGGACGATCACATGAAAGTATTCTCATGTTTAGAAAATCTAAGGAGTTTACTTTCAATATTGACGAAATACGAATTCCATATGGTGAACATACATTAAAATATCCTTCGCATCCACAGGCAATAACGAGCCAATATGGCAAGTCTAAAGAACGTCAGGCTCACTGGACACCGCACCCTTGTGGTGCTAAACCCAAGGACGTGATTGAAATTCCTACAACCTGCAATGGGATGAATGAGAAAACACCACACCCTACCCAAAAACCGGAAGAATTATTAAGAAAAATTATTCTGGCTTCGAGTAATGAGGGGGATATAGTATTAGACCCTTTTATGGGTTCCGGAACTACAGCTGTTGTCGCCGAGCAGCTCGGTCGAACATGGTTAGGCTGCGATCTATCCACAGAATATTTAGGTTGGGCGCAGGCGAGAATAAGTAATGTAGCTATTCAAGATGTTGACTACTGGATTAAATTTGATTTAAACAATCAAAAAAGGAGAGTAGCTATTCGATGACTTTGAAAGAATTAGCAGCATGGGCAAGAAACAAAAATAGGTTCATGGAAATACGGGATTATGTAATTTTTTGTCAATCGTTTTTAGAACATATTGACAAAAATCTACAAGCTATAATAGTTTCTCAAAACGAGAACAATTATTATTTTTATCAATTTAATGCATCAGCTAACTATAAAGTATCTCGTCCTGTTAATTCAAACCTGATGTATGACGCAGATAGTTTCTGCACGGCAAGTTCCCAATTCATTGACCTATTACACAATATTAAAGAGGTTAGTAGTTCTGAGGAACGTAAGACTATCAATCAATCGATTTATACCATGACATTAGCCATTGGATGTTCTTTAGATGCTATTGAGGAAGGGCATGCTAATACTGCTCGCAAACTTTATGGTGATCTTTTTGAATCTTTTATAAGATTAATCATTCAAGCCATTGGAATACAATGTAGGTCTGGTAATATTAAGGTGCCAATTATCGTTGACGAAAATCAACGTTTCGAAATGAGCTATCAACATGATTTGGTTATTGAATAATACCAAACTGTAAAAGTTTTGGGGTCTGTTAAAACTTCCAGTAAAGACCGGTTAGATAAGATTTTTATTGATAAATTTTTGTATTCAAAGTTGACGGAAACTACCATCCCTCATATCGCTATATTCTTGAATGATGTTCAACGCAAAGAATCATCCAAGAAAGAAAATAAATATGGTATTAACTCCACTTTTCTCTCCGGACACTTTAAGGGATATTGGATTAAACTCAATCCATTGGACGGGGTTTACTATTGTGATTTAAGACCAAATATGAAAACAGACAACTTCCTATCTTCACGTATTAAAACTTTTGATAAATTGATTTGTGATGATATTTGGGAACTATTATCTTAGGATGTAATTCCTATATATCCCTATAGCCGGTTTTCGCCCCCAACTCCGCAATCAGGTGTATGAGTTTCGGGAGTACGCGCCGGTAGTCTAAAAATAGAATCCTTTAATCCTTGTCGCGATGACCATCAAACAACAATATTACGGAGTCATCTTTTGTATCGCCGTTTACGGTTGGATACTCAGTGCAACCGGTATTTTTCTGTTAAAGGATTATGCTTTTGGTATTTTCATGGCATTGCCGACGACGATGGGCATTTTGACCGTTTTGCTCAGCAAATTAATCGTTCCGGCGCAAAATTTTCGCACCGTATGCCATATAGCGTGGCAAGCCTTACTCGTTTATGCTGTCGGAATGTTGCTGTTTGCTATTGAAGGGATCATTTGTATTATCATGGCTTCCCCGATTGTCCTAATGTTTCTGTATTTAGGGGTCTTTATTACTGAAGCCATAATTAACTTCTACTCCAAAGATTATAACTCCAAAATGCTGGCTATTACTTTACTACTGGCACCGCTTTTCATGGGGTTTGAGCATCTTTATCAGGCACAGCATCAGCATCCGATCCATGCCATCACGACTACCATTGATATAAAGGCTTCCCCCGAAGCAGTCTGGGCGAATGTGGTTGATTTCTCGGAGTTGCCTCCGCCCGATGAATTGCTCTTTCAGTCGGGGATTGCTTACCCCATCAAAGCCACGATTAACGGGAGTGGGGTTGGGGCAGTGCGGTATTGCCACTTCTCGACTGGAAGTTTTGTAGAACCGATCACCGTTTGGGAGGAAAACCGCCTGCTTCAATTTGATGTCGCGGAAACTCCCGAACCCATGAAGGAGTTAAGCCTCTATGACATTCACCCGCAACACTTACACGGCTATTTCGTGTCGGTGAAGGGGCAGTTTCGCTTGATTCCCTTAGCCGACGGCTCTACCCGCTTAGAAGGGACGACTTGGTATTACAACAAGATACAGCCAACAATCTACTGGAATCTCTGGAGCGATTACATCGTTCATGCCATCCACCGGCGGGTCTTAAATCATATTAAAGGTTTGGCAGAGAAGCCGAAGCCGGTTTCAGCCCTCCCTTTGCCGGTCAATTAAAACGTGAGGTTCGGCTCAGTTTTGATTGATAATCAAGGCTTTCTCCCCTTAATCCCCCCTTGTCAGGGGGAAATACACAACGCAACATAATGCAAAAGTCCTCCCCTGCTAAGGGGAAGATTTTTTCGCGTGTTTTTTGGCTTTGCGTCCGGTAGTAGAGACAAGGCATGCCTTGTCTCTACGCGGTTCGGTTTCCCATCTTATAAGGGGAAAAGCCTGATTATCAGGCAAATTTTAGCCGAACCTCACGTTATAGTATTAAATACTATGATGAAATTAATATTTTCCCTATTCATATTTGGATTGATGAAAAAGGACGGGAAAAAGGCTTAATCAAATTTGGTTACGAAATGGGATTTGGGATTTAACTACCACCTGCATCATGACGATCCCAATATCGCCTTTTATAAAACCCTAACCGATTGGATCATTCGATCTTTCCCCCTTACGCTTTCGTACCTCCTCCACCACATACGGGGGACGATTCCGCACGGCATCCAGCACCCGCCAAAGGTACTCACCCAAGATGCCCAAAGCCACCATCTGAAACGAGGACACCACCAACAGCACCACCATCATCGCCGACCAGCCCGTAATCGAAACCCAACCCAGCAGGCGCATTACTATAATGACCATCGCATAGAGCATTGCCCCGCCCCCCAGCACAAAACCCGAAACGGTTATCAACCGAATCGGCGCGTAGGAAAATGCCGTAAAAGAGTCTATCCACAGCTTGATCTTCTTGGCAAATGTCCAACGAGAAACGCCTTTTTCCCGCACCCGGCGAACGTAAGGAATGCTCACGTATTCATACCGTAGCCACAATAACAAATAATATAAATGAGTGTTCTTTTCTTTGATATTCAGAAGGTCATGCCGTAATTGTTTATCGAATAAAACCAAGTCAAATCCACCGTGCGGGGCTTGCTTCAGGGCATATTGCCGGATCATATAATGAAAGGACTGCGCCAAAAACCGCGACAAACCCCGTTCGGGACGATCGGTGCGGTGTGCTAAAACCAACTTAATGCCTTTCTGCCAATGCTCAAACATACGGGCAAGCAGTTCCGGCGGGTCTTGCAAATCGGCGGCAAGGAAGGCGATACAGTCCCCTGTAGCGTAATGCAGTCCCGCCAACAACGCACTGTGCGATCCGAAATTACCCGAAAGTTTAACGATGGTTACACGGTCGGGGTATTTTTGCTGAAAATAAGTTAGCTTTTCATAGGTCTTATCCTTCGAGCCGTCATCCACAAAGACATATTCTAAGGTCGTACCGTCGGGAAAGATTTTTTCCAGTTCCAAGAGGGCTTGGGTAGTGTCGGGGATATTGGCTTCGTTATAATAACAAGGGATGACGATAGAAAGGCTTGCCATTCGGATTTCTTAGCGGTAAAAGGCGGTAATCGCTTCGCAAATATACGCCACTTGGTCGGTTGTGAGGGTGGGATACATCGGCAAACTCAAGGCTGTTTCGGCGATGGTTTCCGCAATGGGGAAAGCACTTTTCTTGAACCCTAAGTGTGCATAGGCTTCCTGTAAATGGGGCGGTAGCGGGTAATGAATCATCGTACCGATACCCTTTTGGGTTAAAAAGGCTTGTAAATCATCGCGTTGGGATTGGTTTTGAGCGCGGATGACGAACTGATGCCACACGGAGGTAGAGCCTTCCGCTACGACGGGTAGGGTGATCTCCGGTACATCTTTTAATTGCTCAAAGTAAAGGTCAGCTATGCGTTGTCTGGCAGTATTCCACTCATCCAAATATTTCAATTTAACGGAAAGCATCGCCGCCTGCAACTCATCCAAACGGGAATTCATCCCCAGATATTGATTGTAATACTTGCGATGGGAGCCGTAATTCCGCAAAGCGCGTAGCTTTTCATTCAAAGCGTCATCCGACAGCGTAATCGCCCCTGCATCGCCGTAAGCCCCCAGATTTTTACCCGGATAGAAACTCGTCCCGTTCGCTTGCCCGTAAGTCCCTGTCTTTTTACCGGAACAGGTTGCGCCTTGGGCTTGGGCATTATCTTCGATGAGGAAAAGCTCATGCTTTTGAGCGATCATCATCAGGGCATCCATTTCGCAGGCTTGTCCGTACAGGTGAACGGGCATAATAGCCTTCGTTTGGGCGGTGATGGCGGATTCGGTCGTTTCGGGACTCAGATTGTAGGTTTGCGGGTCGGGTTCGGCAAGGACGGGCGTTGCTCCTACGCTTGTTACCGCCAGCATGGTAGCGATATAAGTATTGGACGGCACGATGACCTCATCTCCCACACCGATATTAAAGGCTTTCAGGGACAGGATCAGCGCATCCAAACCGTTCGCCACACCGATGCAGTGCGGAACGTTGGAATATGTAGCGTAGTCGGCTTCAAATTGGCTAACGGCTTTGCCCAAGATATACCAACCCGACTGCATGACGGTGCGATAGGCTTCGTCGAGTTCGGTTTGGAGTTGGGTGTAGGGTGTCAGCAGGTCTAAAAACGGGATGGTCATGGGGCGAAGGTAGAGGTTTTAAGCTGAAATCCATAGGATCAATCGATTCGACAATATTGGGATTTCTGCGCTAAAGGTATGTGCCTTATATTAACGTCTCTTGTTGTTCCGTCAGGGCGTAGTGCCATCAAGTTTACAATATCAATCCAGACAGGAAACCCTTTCTGTAAATCCATAACACCTAAAGGAATTTTATTTCTCTTTTTAGTTAACTTAAATCCGATGATTCCCTGTTCAGGTAAGCGGGCATATTTAATTATTACATAACCTACAAAATAAATAGTCCCTGCTCCTTGAGGACACAATTGAACGTAGTTTACTGAATCGAGGTTGATAACGTTAAAACTAACCGTATCATTCGGCGAAATCTTAATAGGATACTCTTCTTTAGCCTTTGAGAATCGGATTTCCAGCTTAATCGGAATGGGGATGACTGCTAATTCTATTTCCCGCTTAAAGGCTTGTTTGCCTTGCTTGAATAAGTGAATGACCTGTAATTTTACTGTTTTGGTGTTGGTATCGGGCAGGATGGTAAAGAGATTTTGAGTTACGGGGTCGCGCTTGATCTTTCCGCCCGTAATGTTGACCTTCAGCGGAAATTGTGTCCCAAATAAGGCACTGACGAACTTGAGCTGATTCCATGAGTCGGCGTATATCTCGTACTTCGTCAGCGGTTCAAGGCGTAAGGTGTCATCCCCCAAGTAAGGAGCTTGGTTCTGTCCCCAAGCGGTAACATTCAAGAATATAAACAAGATCAGGGATAGCAGGGCTTTTGACAAGATTACATCAACGAAACGACGCATCTTTTTTTAATACTTTAGCCACCAATCATTTCTTCAGCAAATCCCGAATCTCGGTCAGTAAGACCTCTTGCGCGGAAGGAGCGGGCGGCGGAGCCGGTGCGGCTTCTTCTTCTTTTTTCTTCATGCTGTTAACAAATTTGATGACCAAAAAGATAACAAAGGCGATAATCAAAAAGTCTATCACCGATTGGAGGAAAGCCCCGTAACCAATAGCAACCTCCGGTACATCGCCCACTTTCTCTTTAAGGATAAACTTCAACTCCTTAAAGTGTATCCCGCCAATGACCAAACCCAAGGGGGGCATGAAAACATGATCTACCAACGAAGCGGTGATCTTACCGAACGCCCCACCGATGATAACGCCTACCGCTAAATCAAGGACGTTACCTCGCTGGATAAACGTCTTAAATTCCGAAACAAAACCCATAATCCAAGATTTAAGAAAACGCTAAGATAAACCGATATTTCGGAATACGCATTATTGTTGACGAAATTCTTTTTTATAGAAAAGGGTTATTAGCACCGTAAGCGGCTTTACCCTCATTTTATTTCTTTTTATCATCGCTTACCTACAATATTTAATAAGCCTTCCCCATCTTTGCTTTCGGAATGAATGATATATTAAAAGTCGAAAACCTGACCCGCAGTTATCCCTCCGCCGGCGGGATGCTGACCGTCCTACACGATGTTTCTTTTAAGATCAACGTCGGTACGGTGAACGCCATCATCGGCAGTTCGGGTTCAGGGAAATCTACCCTTCTGGGTTTGTGTGCGGGATTAGATCGCCCCAGCAGTGGCAAGGTCGTCCTCTGTGATAATTTGTTGAATGACCTCAACGAAGACCGCCGTGCCTTCATCCGTAACCAACATGTGGGCTTTGTGTTTCAGAACTTTCAGCTGATTCCTACCCTCACTGCCTTAGAAAACGTGATGACCCCTTTAGAGATTCGCGGGGAGAAAAATGCCGAAAGCCAAGCCAAAACGTGGTTAGATCGTGTGGGATTAGGGGAACGATTCGGACACTATCCCTCCATGCTCTCCGGCGGGGAACAACAACGGGTAGCCATCGCCCGCGCCTTTGCCAACCGCCCGCAAATCCTCTTTGCTGATGAACCAACGGGTAATTTAGATGAAGAAACGGGCGCGAAAGTGGAGCAACTCCTTTTCGACCTGAATAAAGATAGCCGGATAACCCTCCTGATCGTTACCCACGACCCGGAGTTAGCCCGAAAAACCCAACGCATCCTGCACCTAAAGGGCGGAAAACTCATCTCCGACGAAACCAACTAAATATCTTTCACTATCTTTGACTATGCAAACCCCCGACTACTTAACCATCGAACCCTATGGCATCCCATTAAGCCAATTCCACAGCTACCTTTTAGGCTCGGTTGCGCCGCGTCCGATTGGCTTTGCCAGCACGTTGGACACGCAGGGCAGACCCAACTTAGCACCTTTTAGTTATTTTAACGTATTCAGTACCCGCCCGCCGATCCTGATCTTGGGACCAAATCGCGCGGGACAAACGGGCATCCAAAAAGATACCGCCATTAATGCGTTTAATACCTTTGAGGTCGTCGTTAATGTGGTGAGCTACGATTTGGTGCAACAAATGAACATCGCCTCCGCCCCTTACTCCTCCGGTGTAGATGAGTTCGTCCATTCGGGGTTAACGCCCATTCCTTCCGAGAAAGTCAAAGCATTTCGGGTAAAAGAATCGCCCGTACAGTTGGAATGCAAGGTTACGAAGTTCGTTTCTTTGGGTTCAACAGGTGGATCGGGTAATCTTATCATCTGTGAAGTTTTACTGATGCACGTAGATAAGCGCGTTCTGGATGAAAACGGTAAGATTGATCCCCGTAAGATTGATCTGGTGGGTAGGATGGGCGCAGACTACTATTGCCGAACCACCGACCTTTTCGAGCTACCCAAACCGTCGGGTAATAACATTATCGGATGGACAGGCTTACCGGAGTTTGTCAAAAACAGTAGTATTTTAACAGGTAATGACTTGGGAAAGTTAGCCCACGTAACGGCTTTTCCCGCCGAAAGCGAAGTACAAGCCTTCCAAAAACAATATGCCAACCGTGTAGGAAATGAAGTGGATGCCCACCGTTTCGCCCAAGAATTATTGCAAGAGAATCGTTTAGCGGAGGCTTGGATGGCGTTGCTTGGAAAATAATGCGTACTTTCGCTTAAAATTTGGCGTTCCGCTAAGTTTTTGGCGCGATTCTTGATAAAGTTTCAGATAAGGGTGCTGACCGTTACGAAATCCGAAACGAGAAGTCCCTTCGATGAACTCCAATGCTGTCGTTAAAGGTGGACGCCACCCGTATAAGTTAAAATATCGGCGCGGTTTATAATTATACGGCTAAAAAAGGACTTGAGTTTCGGGAATTAACTTTATATTGCGCTTTATTTCGATCACAGCCCAAAAACGATTAATAGACTTAGGCAACGTATGAAGAAAATACTACTTTGTCTGCTTTGGATGGGAGCTTTTTTCGGTGGTTTTTCCACCCTCAAAGCTCAGGACATTCAGTTCTCGCAGTTTTATGCCAATCAGGTGTATTTAAGTCCCGCTTTTACGGGTTCATCGGTCGGTCCGCGTTTGGCATTGAACGGTCGGTCTCAATGGGTGGCGATCCCGGGGGCGTATCGTACCTTTGCTTGCGCTTTTGATATGCCGGTGGATATTGGTCCGTCCCGACACGGGTTCGGTCTCTCCGCCGCCGTGGATCAGCAGGGGGACGGTAACTTAACCCGAACGGACATTCTATTTAACTATTCTTTCCGCCTCCTGATCAATGACCGCCACGCGATCCGTTTCGGTTTAGCGGCAGGCATCCAGCAGGCATCGATAGATTTCTACAAACTACGTTTCCCTAATCAGTACGACCCCGCTTCAGGATATAATCCGCTCCGTTCAAGCCAAGAAAACGGCGATGAATCCCGTATGCACGAGGAGATCACTGCCGGCGTACTGTACTACAATAAATACTTCTGGGTGGGCTATAACGTGAATCACTTAACCACGCCCCAGCAATACTTTCTTAGAAGTACGCCCGACGCGAAACTTCCCATGAAGCACGCGGTATTCACGGGCTTTAACATACCGATTAACGAAAAGGAAACGCGCTCCATCTCCCCTTCGATCTTATTCCGCAACCAAGGTCCGTTCTATCAGTTGGATTTGGGTTGCTACGTGAACTTTGATCCGTTGGTCTTGGGGATGTACTACCGCGCGATTGAGCCGGATGCAATCATCGGCTTGGTAGGTATCCAGAAAGGTATGTTCCGCTTCGGCTATTCTTACGATTACACGCTTTCCTCGCTTACGAACACGATTTCGGGCGGTTCGCATGAGATTTCTTTTGTGGTTGAATTTGATAAACTCCGCAAGAAACCGAAGAAAGCGAGTGTGAATATGAGCTGTCCCAAATTTTAGGACGGTTGGTAAATAATCATTAATTTTGTCCCCGTTATTTTTTTGGCTTAGTATATATCCAGTTACAAGAAATATGGTTTCGAGATTGTTATTAGTTGTGGTGGCTTGCGCAGGGGTCTTTGCCGTCTCCTGTAAAAAGACCAACTACAACGAAATACCTAAAGTCAGTCGAACGACCGGCAAGGCATACGCCGAAGCACCATCGCAACCCGGTTCTTCGGACACCGATTTTGGTCCCGTTCGCTTTAAGAAGCAAGATGCCGGTCAAAACATGGTCTTTATTGAAGGCGGTACGTTCCATATGGGCGGTGCCGAAGAGGACATCGGCTACGAACAGAATGGCCGCGAACGGCAAGTAACGGTTCATAGCTTTTACATGCACGATACGGAAGTGTCTAACGTGGACTGGAAAGAATTTGTCCACTACTACGAAAGAGACTCCGGCGCGGAAAAAACGGCTTATCTCAAGCCGGATACCACCGTTTGGTTCCGAGACCTCGCTTATAACGAACCCTTCGTTGAATTGTACTACCAGCACCCTGCCTACGGTAACTATCCTGTTGTAGGGGTGTCGTGGTTTCAAGCCAACGAATATTGTAAATGGTTGAGCAACACCTCCAATAGAGATGTGGTTGCCAAAGATGCTAACGCCGCTTTATATCCGCATCCCAAATACCGCCTCCCAACGGAAGGCGAATGGGAATACGCCGCACGGGGCTTGCTCGAACAAGAACTCTATCCTTGGGAAGGTAAATCCGTTCGGAATGAAAAAGGACGCTTCAGAGCCAACATGAAACGCGGACGCGGTGATTATGCCGGACGCTCGGCAGAAGGTGCTTCTAACATTCCGGGTGATGAGGGCTTGAATGATGGTTACATGATTCCGGGTCCAATTCAGTCGTTCTATGCCACCAATGACTTCGGTCTTTTCAACATGGCGGGTAACGTAGCCGAATGGACGATGGATACCTACCGGGTACTGGCATACGAAGATGTTAACGATTTCCAACCCTTCCGTCGTAAAGGTACGACCGATAAGGACAAAGATAAAATGCTGTACGATAACGACTATGGCGAAAGAGCGAACCCTGACCGCCTGTCCTTACTCCACAATCCCACCAGCCCCGACATTGAAAAGCGAGGCGTATTTAACCCTGCTTCCATGAATTCCGGTGCGGGAGATTGGGATCGGATTAAAATCTATCGTGGCGGTGCATGGGCGGACGTAGCGTATTATCAATCTTGTGGTACGCGCCGATTCTTTAACGCGGACTCCTCGTCTTCCAGCATCGGTTTCCGTTATGTGAAAAGCCGTGTGGGAAGTCCCTCCCTCAAATACTAAGCAACTTTATTTCTTGACGATATACCTAAGGCGAGCAGTACATCACTGTTCGCCTTTTTCTTTATGCCCAAGCGATCCTGTGAACGTTCGGTAGTACGTTTTGTAAGGGTTTCAGTATCCCCTGCTCTAAGGTTATATCTACGTAAGGACAAGTTACGCACGCGCCTACACGTTGCAGGATCAACGTATCACCGTCCACATCCCGCAGGAACATACCACCGCCGTCCTGCTCCGTAGCGGGCAGTATCTTCGTAGAGAACCATTCATTCAGGAAAGGATTTTCGCTGTTCGGCGGAATCACCCGATACTTAGCTAAGATCGATTCATCCGTCAATTCATGGATCGTTTCGGGAGAAAATCCGTGCAATATCGCCCGCCGAACGTAACCCGCCACCTCAAACCAACTCGCAGAACCGTCCTGCACAATCGTCAGAAAATTATCACAGATGTAAACGCGGGTGATTGCCCGATGACCAAACAGGTCGGCTAAAAAGGAATTATCCGTCGGATAGACTTCCCGCGTAAACTCCAGATTATGTTCCGAAAAAGGCTCTGTTGCCAATCGAAACAGGTAAGCATTGGGGTTGGGGGTCTCTTGGGTGTAAATTTCGTACATATACTTATGAATAACGGCGCAATGTTTCGCCTAACAACCGCAGTTCCGAACTGTTTGTTCCCGACTCTAACGCCGTGCCAACGACCAATACATCCGCGCCCGCCTGAACCAACGCCTCCGCCGACGCTAAGGACTTAATCCCACCCCCTACGATGATCGGAATGGTCAGCGTTTCGCTCACTTTGCGGATGATTTCGGGGGAAACGGTCGTTAGCGCGCCACTGCCGGCATCCAGATACGCTACTTTCAATCCCAGAAATTGACCAGCCAACGCTGTATACGCCGCGAGGTCGGGCTTATCGTTCGGGAGGGGAAGCGTGCCACTGATGTAGGAAGCGGAAGTCGGTTTACCCGCATCCACCAACATATATCCGGTGGGGATGACTTCCAATTCCATCTTTTGGAGCAGGGGTGCGGCGGCTACGTGCTGACCGATCAGATATTCGGGGTTACGCCCACTGATTAAATTCAAAAATAGAAGCGCGTCCGCCTCGGGAACAACCTGCATGGCATTACCCGGAAAGAGTAACACCTTTCGATCCGTATGCTCTTTGATAAAGCCAATGAGCGAACTCAATCCGTAATGACTCAAAAAACTTCCGCCTACGAAGATATAACTAACCCCAGCCTCGTGTGCTAATTGCAACCGATGGGCAACCGATGCGGGCAGAGCTTTATCAGGGTCAATGAGTAATGCCCATTGTTTTTGTCCCCGCGCTTTGGCATCGGTGAGGAGTTCTAAGCAGGTCGGAAGGGTTGGGTCATTCATGCCGGAGTGGAAGCGTCTTTCACCGGAGGCGGTAGGTTTTGGGGTTTATTTTTTCCTTCCAAAAACTGAAGCAGAATCTTACGCGCGTAATGGAGTAAGAAGGTCTGTATTGCCATAATCGCCATCTCGTAAAGGAGGGACTGCCCCCCCCCGCGTAACTTGCGAAAGGCTTTGAAGGGGACTTTGATACTACTCGAAGCGGAAGGGAGCAACATTTTACGGCTTCTGCGACGGCTGATGAGTGCCTTCACGAGGAGAAAACTGAGCGCGATGCCCAAAGCAATGTAGATCGTCCGCTTATCGGAAATGATCTTGATGGTATTTTCTTTGAGTCGGGGCAGGATGGTATCGGGGTTTGCCCACTCTTTGAGTTCCTTGAGTTTGTCGGAGATGCGCTTTTCGTAGATTTCAGATTTGTTCTTGATCTGTTGCATCTTCTCGTCGAACAGTCGCTTGGCTTCCATTGTTGACCGGATTAGGTGGTTCTTGGGGAGGTAACCCGTTTAGTTGATCTAAATCTAAAGTATATTGATCTATATGAAAAATCTCCAATCGGGATTGAAAGATTTTGTTGAATAGATACTTGCTTAACGCTTCTCTGTAATAAATCAAAACCATCCCTACCAAAAGATAAAAGCCCGCGACCACCAGAAAACCCAGATAGATTTTACCGAGCCAATCGCCGACGAGAAAAGCCACCGACAGATTGAGCATCAAGGCAAACATCGTTAAGATCAACACAATCGTTAAGCGAACGGCAATATAGGTAGCGGTCGTTAACGCATCGCGTTGCGCTTTGGTCTTCCAGAACTCGAATCGAAGCTCTATATATTCGATAATATCACGGATGATTTCAAATGACACAGTGTGAGCCGAAAACGGCACAAAAATACAACATTCCGATTGATCTTTGGGTTATTGCGTATAAATAAAAAAACCCGACGATTTAGCGAGTCGGGTTAAAAATACCATCTTTATGCCCATTTTCTTGGTAGCGGAGGCAGGACTCGAACCTGCGACCTTCGGGTTATGAGCCCGACGAGCTGCCAACTGCTCCACCCCGCATTCAAATTAGGGTACAAAGGTAGCAGGACTTTCTTTAGCCACCAAAGGCAGTACCGTTAAGATTCCGTAAAAGTCATCGCAGGGGTCTAAAATACCACTTTGGCGAGGGAAAAGGTCTTCGTTTTAGCGGTATAGTAGGCAATGATGGCTTCATCATTACTGGTTTGCTCTGAAAATGAGCGATAGAAAATATCGTTGGGCGAAATTTTATCGAAAAATGGTTCAGGATGACTGGCTTTACCGTCGTATTCGATGCGGGAAACAAAAATATTCATTCCCAAGCCTTTCAGCTTCGTTCGATACAAAATATAAAGATATTCCCCGCCCACCAAACCTAAATAGGATAGTTCGGTATCCGTTTCGCCTGACTGGCTTTTGCTCACGACGGAATTCCATTCCATTTCCCCGCTCGGTGAGAGGGAAAAGACCACCACATCATCAAAATGATAGACATTTCGATTGTACCAAAAGCCGTAAATATCACGATACGTGGTAGCGGAGAGGTAATACTGCTCAGCAATGAAGAGCATACCGCCATCCGAACGCAAGATCATTTCATCTAAATATAAATCGTTCAGTTCGCGTCCGCGTTCGATTTGGCGGGGTGAAAGGTAGTTGGCTAAAAATTCTTTGGTGAAGTTCTGCCGGTTTTGGATCATAATATCATGGGTTGCCCGTTCCACTTTAAGGAATAGCACCCCACCCGCCAAGTTGGCATTCTTGTTGGAAAAGAAACCGCCGAGCATCAGGTTGCCGTCGCGGTCGGGCTTGAGGTTCAGGTCGGTGATGTACACATCGTCATATTCTATCGAAAGATGTTGCGCCTGATAATCAGGGGCATTATAGCGACTCAAGCGGTATTTAATATCCGTCTTCTCCTTCAACCGTTCATCTTTTCCCAAGCGAGAAAGTAAGATCACATCGCCCTCATTCGTGATTTTCACCGTCTTTAAGATCAGTTCATCCGAATTAGCGGGCAGGTTAACGGTTGCTCGTTTGATCTCGTCCGTATCGGCATCCAAGATCAGGATTTGCGCCGAACCCGAAGGCTTCTTATGCACGTGTACCCGCTCAAATAGCAATAATTTCTTTTTGTTGATGGATAGTGTATAGGACATTAGGTTGGAATCATCATCCTCTCCGTTGAGCGTAAAGATGGATGCTCCGTTCTGCATCGGCTTACCCGTCAGATCATAGAGGTAGCAGTAGAGTTCCTTGCGGTCTTCTTTTCGGAATTGTTCGGATACGAGTACCACGATTTTATTACCCAGCACTGCCAGATGCTCAATGTTTTTTCGGTCATTATTTTCAAATATTTCCTTATACCACTGTCGTTTGAACTGCGCATCGTATTTAATGAGGCTGATTAATTTATCATTCTTCGTGCCTAAGGTACTCAGCGTAACCAATCCCTTATCGGCTTTACAGTATTCAAACCACAAAGGGCGGGGTTCTTTACGATCCAAATCTAAGGAAGCAACAATACGCTGGCTCAACGCCTCCGAAGTCAGTCCGATGACGAACCCGATGCACAATAGGATGAATGATAACTTTCTCATAGCCGATAAAAAACGTAAAAAGTCCCTCAATTAGTGTGCCGAAAGCTGTTCAAATGCTTTTTCGCCTGCTTTTACGGCAAAACTTAACCTATTCTCTTCCGGCGGGATGGGGCAGGAGTATTCGGGATTGTAAGCGCAATAGGGATTATAGCAACGATTGAAGTCTATCACCAACGTACCTGTATTTTGTGAATGGTGAAAGGAAATGTCCAAAAAGCGACCGCCACCGTATGTTAAATTCCCACTGGTCGAATCCCGAAAGGGGATAAACAACTCCGTGCGGGCAGAATCATTCCAATAGGCAGTCAAATAATTTTTTTTGCCGTTCCACATAAATTCCAATCGGTAGGCTTTAAATAGTTTGGTGGAGTCTTTCGCATTGCGGCGCATATATATGGTTGTATCCGTTGGAAGGAGTCGTGCCGTAACCTGATAGCCGGAGTCGGGTTCAAAGTAAAATAAGCCCTTGAAATGTGGTCGTACATTATCGGGAATCGGGGAATTGGGGTCTGCCTTAAATTCTTCATCCTTCATGTGGCGGTCTTCGATCAGGCTTTGCGCATACGGCGAACCTTCCTCAACTTTTTCACAGGAAAAAAGGAGTAGCAAACCGAATAATGCCCCGTATTTAACGATTAAGTTCATGTTTTTTGAAGAAAAAGCGATCATTCATTCCCCGTAGCGTCGCGCACAAAGATACAACTTAGACCAATGCGCCGACTCCAAATAATCATAGCGAACGCCCGAATTTGCCGCGTGAATGAATTTAACGCTACTGCCCTTCACCTCCACCACCAACGCCGTATGACCGATAACGCCTGCCTGCTTCGAAGAGAAAAACAATAAATCCCCACGCCTTAACTCCGAACGGGCTACGGGTTTACCGCCCTTGGCTTGGTCTCCCGAAACGCGGGCGATCTTTTGGTTTGCCGATTGAAATGCCAACACCATCAAACCCGAGCAGTCCACACCTTTTCTCGACATGCCCCCCCATGCGTAGGGCGTTCCCAAGTAGGTTTCGGCTTCTTGGATGATGCGTTCGGTAAGGGCGGAGGCAACGGTTGCGGGCTTTGGCTTCTCTTTCCGATAAAGGTTGTTGGGATGCTTTTTTTCGGAAAGGTTGCCTTTTTCGTCTTTCGGGACGGCTTCCGGTGTTACGGCTTTGTGTTTTTTCTTTTTAGGAGCAGAACTTTCTTTTTCCGTAACGGGTAGTTCATCCGACGAACGTAGGGCGTTCCGTATCGAATGACAGCCCGTAAAGGCGATCAAAAGGGTAAAAGCAAGTAAGGCGGATGCGAAGCGTAACATACTCAAAGGTACGGCTGAAAGGCTTGGGCTTCGTCCACAGGCTTGGGATAGTTCTAAACAGGGGCTATTTAGAATTTAAGTGCGACATATCATTATGATACTTGGCTTTAAGGTAGATTACAATCCTAATTCCGCCTTTAAGAACCTTCCCGTATGGGATTCGGGACATAGGGCAACTTCTTCGGGTGTGCCTTGAACGACGATTTGTCCGCCGCCCGCACCGCCTTCGGGTCCGATGTCAATGATCCAATCCGCTACCTTGATAACGTCCAAGTTATGCTCGATGACCAAGACGGTGTTGCCTTTCCCGACCAAGCGGTTGAGGACTTCCAACAGATGCTCAATGTCCTGAAAATGGAGTCCGGTCGTCGGCTCGTCCAAGATATAGAATGTCTTACCCGTACTGCGTTTGGATAGTTCGGTAGAAATTTTCATCCGTTGGGCTTCCCCGCCCGAGAGGGTCGTCGCCGACTGCCCGATAGCGATATAGCCCAAACCAACGTCCTGTAAGGTCTGTAACTTCCGGTATAGGGAAGGTATCGGTGCGAAAAATTCGACGGCATCATCCACCGTCATATTCAGCACATCATTAATGGATTTACCTTTGTAGCGTATTTCGATGGTTTCGCGGTTGTAGCGTCGCCCCCTGCAAACGGGACAGTTTACATATACATCCGGCAGGAAGTTCATCTCTATCGTCTGTAAGCCTGCCCCCCCGCAATTTTCACAGCGTCCGCCCTTGACGTTGAAGGAAAAGCGTCCGGGTTTATAACCCCGAATCTGCGATTCAGGCAGTTGGGAGAATAGGTTGCGGATGTCAGTAAACAAGCCCGTATAGGTGGCAGGATTACTGCGTGGGGTGCGACCGATGGGCTTTTGGTCAATCTCAATGACTTTATCAATGTGTTCTAAGCCCTCAATGGATTCATACGGGAGCGTGGGTTTGTTGAACTTATAAACGTGTTTATGAAGAACGGGATACAGCGTTTGATTCACCAAACTGGACTTTCCTGACCCCGATACGCCCGTTACACAAACGAAAAGCCCCAAAGGTATCTCAAAGTCCACCTTTTTAAGGTTATGCCCTGATGCACCCCGCACGATCAATTTTCGATCATTGACCGGACGGCGTTCTTCGGGGATTGGGATTTTCTTTTCTTCCCGTAAAAACTGCGCCGTAACGCAATCACCCTGTATAAAGTCTTTCGGTTTGCCTTGGGCAACAACTCTTCCGCCGTGAATACCCGCTTTGGGACCAATATCCACTAAGTGGTCGGAAGCCAGCATCATGTCTTTGTCGTGTTCTACGACAATGATGGTGTTGCCAATGTCCCGTAAATTTTTCAGGGAATTAATCAGCCGTTCGTTATCGCGTTGGTGGAGTCCGATGCTGGGTTCATCTAAGATATAGAGTACGCCTACGAGTTGCGAGCCGATCTGGGTGGCTAAGCGGATGCGCTGACTCTCACCGCCCGAAAGGGAATGTGTGGGACGGTTTAAATTCAAGTATTCCAAGCCTACATCTAATAGAAAACCCACCCGTTTGCGGATTTCTTTCAAAACTTCCCGGGCAATGATGCGTTTGCGATCCTCTAACTGCCCCTCGGCTTCGTCCAACCATTTCGCCAGCAGGGTTAAATCCATCGAAGCTAGATCATAGATATTTCTATCCAATATCTTGAAATGGAGGCTATCCCGCTTGAGTCGTGCGCCCTTACATTCGGGACAGATGATCTCATCCACATATTGTTCCGCCCACGTCTTCATCTTTTCCGAACCGTGCCGGAACTGATGTTTTAAGTACGGGATGATCCCGTTTACACCATAATAGTCGTCTTCATTACTCGTCAGGGCTACGCGGATGCCGAAGATTTCAAAGATGGAGTCTTGAAGCGAATCTTCTCTGCCGTAAAAAAGTACCTGAACCTCCTCTTGATCTAATTTATTGAAGGCTTTGGATTGGCTGATGCGGTAGGAGCGACAGAAATATTTAAGGTCTTCGATAAAACTATCAGGTATCTGTGGGTCTTCCAATAGCTTCAAACCGCCCCGAAATATCGGTTTTTTGGGGTCGCCGATCATCTTATCGGTCGGTACTTCCAAGACGATCCCCAACCCGTTACAATGCGGGCAAGCCCCGTAAGGTGAATTAAAGGAAAAGGTGTTGGGTTCGGGTTCGGCGTAACTGATGCCCGATTCCGGGTCGGTGAGGGATGAACTGAAAAAATCGGTCTTGCCCGTATCCGTATTCTGAACGAAAAGCGAGCCTTTACCCACCTTAAGGGCTGTTTCGACCGATTCTAAGAGGCGTTGGGTCGTTTTATCGTTGATAGTCAGGCGGTCAATGACGGCTTCGATGTCGTGGGCTTTGTAGCGGTCTAACGCCATACCCGATGACAATTCCACATACTTACCGTCAATGCGGGCTTTGGTGTAACCTGCCTTCTGAATTTTTGCCAAATCATCTTTGAACGTCCCTTTGCGCCCTCGCACGATGGGTGCAAGGATGATGATCGGTTTGGCAAAATATTTGGATTTGATGCGCTGATAAATTTCATCGGGGGAGAGGTTTTCCATTTTTTTGCCCGTCTTGTAGCTGTACGCATCGGCTACGCGGGCAAAAAGGAGGCGGAAGAAATCATATATTTCCGTAACTGTACCCACTGTGGAGCGCGGGTTTCGTGAGGTCGTTTTTTGGTCTATGGCGATGACGGGGCTTAAACCGTTGATCTTATCTACGTCGGGGCGTTCCAATCCACCGATGAACTGCCGGGCATAAGAAGAGAAGGTTTCCAAGTACCGCCGTTGACCCTCGGCATAGATGGTATCAAAAGCCAAAGAACTTTTACCTGAACCCGATACGCCCGTGATGACAATCAGCTCGTTACGGGGCAGGATGAGGTCAATATTTTTGAGGTTGTGTTCGCGCGCGCCGAAGATTTCGATCTGCTCTAAGCCGGTTTCCGCCACCTTTGTTTCCATTCCGCAAAATTAGCAAACTAATTCCATTTCAATAAAGGCAAGAAGGTAATAAAAAGAAGACAAAATACATCCTCCATCCAACCGCCTAAAAAAAGACCTTGATAATCTTCAAATATCCGTTGACGATCAGGATGCCCAGCGCGATACCGATGCCTGCCTGCTGAAAAAGGGGTTCACGTAAACGGCTGATCCACTTCTCCCAGCGTTCATAGGTTTGTTCATGCAGGAGTACCAAGCGGAACGAAACGGCATAACCGATCAACGAAGAAGCGAAAACGTCCCCTAAAAAATGAACACCCAGATAGATACGCGATTGCAGGATTGCCAGCACCAATAAAGCTAAGCCCACCTGTGGCAACCATTGTTTCGGGTACTGAAATGCCCAAACGGTAAAGCCCGCCGCCGCCGTTATCGAATGCCCGGAAGGAAAGCTGTGCAGTCGCTCAATCGGTATGCCCGGATATTCATAGTACCTGCCTGCTAAGTAGGATTCACCTAACATTTGTACGGGACGAACCATGTCGGCAAAGACCCATTTTTTCAGCACTTGAGCGATAATTCCCGTGATAATGATGCTTAATAGTAAAATAATCACCTGTTGCGGGGACTTTTTCCAGAAGAAAAGAACAAAAAGAGCAATTAAAACCGAAGCATCCCCTAAGAACGTAACGAAGGGAAAGAAATAATCGCCCTGCGGGTGGAAGGGTTTATTCAGCAGGTCAAAACTGCCTACATAACCCAAACTGAGCAATAAGATGCCCCCAATGATCCAAAAGGCGACCATTACATAGGAAAAGTAAGCGATGCGTCCCCACGCTTGTATGGCTTGTTGCATGAATGAATGCTTGAATAAAGCGCAAAGCTAATCATTTTTCGTCGGGATTTTTTTTCGTCAGGGAGAATGTAAATACTGTTCCCTGCCCGACCACACTGCTGACGGTGATCTCTTCATCGTGCGCATCCAGCAGGTTTTTGACGATTGCCAAGCCCAAGCCCGTGCCTCCCTTCTCCCGCGAACGGCTTTTTTCTACCCGATAGAAGCGGTCAAACAGGTGGGGTAAATGCTCGGCTTCGATGCCAAAACCGTTATCAATCACTTTTATGTACATTTTATCGGCATTGTTGACCATTTCAACGGTAACCGTGCCGTCGGGCTTTCCGTAGTAAATTGCGTTGGAAATCAGGTTGATTAGCACTTGGCGGATGCGCTCTTGGTCGGCATAGACGTATTGGGATTCTAAATTATTGGATTTAACTTGCAAAAGGGTAGAACGTGCCTGCATATGACACATCGGGGCTAAGAGTTCCAGTACATCCAAGATCAGGTCATAAATGCGGAAAGGTTCTTTGCGCATCTCCAATTCACCGGATTCCAAGCGGGTGATGATGATTAAATCCTGCACAATATCATTGAGGCGTTGCACGTTGCGAAGGGCTTTTTCTATGAACATGCGATTGACGTTTTCATCCTCCAAAGCACCGTCCAGCAGGGTCTCCAAGAAGCCCTCAATGGCGAAAATAGGCGTTTTTAATTCATGGGAAACGACAGCGACGTATTCCTTTCGGAATAAATCCAGCTCCCGCATCACCCGAAACTCCTTTGAGATACTCCCCGAAAGCTGTACGATACTTTGCGCCAAACCTTCCACGGGGTCGGGGTTGTATTCGGGTTCTTTTTGGGTGCGCCGTTTGAGGATGATCGATAGTTTGTAGTATAAAATCTTCAGCCGGCGATAGAATAATAGCTCATTGACCAAAAAAACAGTCAAAAATATCGCAATGATGGAAAATGTGTACCTCCAGAATAGGGAGCAATCAAAGACATACGTCAGGGTATAAACCCCCCCTACGATGATAACAATCGCTAAAGAAGTGATGACCGCCACCCCCGCAGGAGTTAAAAAACGTTTCATCCCGCAAATTTGTACCCTACGCCCTTGATGGTTTGGATGTAATCTTCGCCGATTTTCTCTCTGAGTTTGCGGATATGAACGTCAATCGTTCGGGGGACGACGTAAACATCTTTGCCCCAAATCTTTTCCAACAACACTTCGCGGGAAAAGACTTTACCCGGTCGGGAAGCCAGAAAATAGAGCAATTCAAACTCTTTTTTGGGTAAAGCGATGGATTCGCCGTTCTTATAGACCAAATATTCGTCCTTTACGATCTCTAATTCAGCGATTTTCAGGCTCAACGCATCGTCGCCGTCCAATTCAGAGCCTCTGCGGAAGATGGCTTTGATTCGGCTTAAAAGCACGCGGGGCTTGATCGGTTTGACGATATAATCATCGCCTCCGGCTTCAAATCCGGCTAATTCGGAGAACTCTTCCGCCCGCGCCGTCAAGAAGATGATGTAGGAATTCTTGCATTCGGGTTGCTCGCGGATGCGTCGGCAGGCTTCCACACCATCCATTTTGGGCATCATAATGTCCAAGATAATCAGGTCGGGTTGCTCTTTTCGGGCAATTTTGACCGCCGCCTCGCCGTCCCGAGCGGAAAGGACTTCATAACCCTCATTTTTGAGGTTATATTCCAACATCTGAACGATGTCTTCTTCATCATCCACAATTAATATCTTGTGTTTATCCATGATATTGACGTTGAGGGGATAGGTGGAAACGGTACGGGATGGCGTTATCATAAGTCATACGGTAAAACCCTGAATACAAAGAAAAATACTTTATGCAATTTCCGCCACTATTTTAACCCGAAAGTTATTCGCTTGTTATTGGTTTGTTAAATGACCGTTTTTTTCACCCAATTTATATGTTGTATCTATAATATTTTAGCCATTCTATTATAAACTTCAATCAAGCTTTTTTTCGTCAATCATGAAGCGTGTTTTCTTTTTTTATATGAAAATAAAAAAACACCTCAATATTTTTCGTTGATTTTTGCTCAAGAATAATATTGAGGTGTATATATAAAAGATTGAATTATCTTATGATGCCTGCTGTGATCTCATCAACCACCATTGGATCGGTAAGGGTGGTCGTATCGCCTAAGTTATCGGTGTCGCCCGAAGCCAACTTACGAAGGATTCTACGCATGATCTTACCACTCCGTGTTTTGGGTAACGCACGCACGATTTGAATTTTATCCGGCTTGGCGAACGCTCCGATTTTTTCCGCGACTAAGGCTTGCAGTTCACCCGAAAACGTACCGTCAGGCGTTGATCCGTCGGCACAGACCACATAGGCGTAGAGGGCTTCCCCCTTTACGTCATGCGGAAAACCTACGACGGCACTTTCCACTACTAAAGCATGTTCATCCAATACATCTTCGACTTCCGCTGTGCCGATGCGATGCCCTGAAACGTTAATTACGTCATCCACCCGCCCCGTAATTCGATAAAACCCGTCAGGATCACGGCGCGCACCGTCGCCCGTAAAGTAGTATCCTTTGTACGGCGTTAGATAGGTATTGATGAATCGTTCATGGTCGCCGTAGGTAGTCCGCGCCATGCCGGGCCAAGGTTTTTGGATGGCGAGGATGCCTTCCACCGTTTCGGAGGCGTTGGCGGGAATTTCATTGCCTTTTTCATCCAACAGGACGGGGACAATGCCGGGCATGGGCAGGGTAGCATAGGTCGGACGCTGATCGGTAACGCCGGCGAAGGACGAAATCATGATGCCGCCCGTCTCGGTTTGCCACCAAGTATCTACGATGGGGCATTTACCTTTACCAATGTTGGTATGATACCATTCCCAAGCCTCATGGTTGATGGGTTCGCCCACCGTCCCTAATATACGTAGGGAACTTAAATCTTTGCCTGATAATGGTGCTGTACCCTGCGCGATCAATGAACGGATGGCGGTAGGCGCAGTATATAAAATGCTGACCTTATGTTTATCAATGATGTCCCAATATCTGCCGGCATCGGGATAGGTTGGGATGCCCTCATATACAACGGTGGTTAATCCGTTCAGTAATGCACCATAAAGCAGGTAGGAATGACCGGTTATCCAGCCGATGTCCGCCGTACACCAGAATATATCATCTTTTGTGGTTTGGAACACATTTCGGAAGGTATATCCGCACCAGACCATATAGCCACCGGTCGTATGAACGATGCCTTTCGGTTTTCCCGTAGAACCCGAAGTATAGAGGATGAAAAGCGGGTCTTCCGCCTTCATTTGGTTGGGAAAGTGGAAGGGCAGGTTTTGGTCTAAAAGGTCTTTCCAGTATTGGTCACGTCCGGCTTGCATGGAAACGGATGCTCCCGAATGGGGTAGGACGACGACTTGACGGATGGAGGGGGTATGAAGCAGGGCTTCATCGGCAATGTCTTTCAGGCGGATTTCTTTCGTCCCTCTAAAAAAGCTGTCGGCGGTGATGAGTATCTTACAACCACTGTCGTTAATCCGGTCTGCCAAAGCATTTGCCGAAAAGCCCGCAAAGACTACGGAATGCACCGCTCCGATGCGCGCGCAAGCCAGCATCGCGATGAGGGCTTCGGGACACATCGGCATATAAATACACACGCGATCGCCGGGGAAAACGCCGAGTGAGCAGAGTCCGTTGGCGAAATGTTGCACTTGGCGGAATAAGTCCCAATAGGTTAAGGTGCGGGCAGGTTGGTTGGGATCATTGGGTTCAAAGATGATCGCGGGTTTATGACCGAGTTGGGGTAAATGGCGGTCAACGCAGTTATAGGCTAAATTGAGCTGTCCGTCCTCAAACCAACGCACGTCAGCCGATTCCAACGAACCGGAAAGGGCGGTTTGGGGGCGAACGATCCAATCGTGGGTCAGGGCAATGTTAATCCAAAAATCGTCAGACGAATCTACGCTTAATTTCCAAGCCTTATGATAATCCTCCGGCGTAGTGATCTCGGGTTTCATTCTAAATGGTAATGAGTAACGGTTATCGGTCGCGTTAGTTGATCGAAAGGTAGCGGAAAGCCCCTTCGACTTGAACCGTCCAAATTTAGGCGATATTCCGCTTTTATCAAATATCGGTGAAAATATTTCCGCCAAAGTTCTAAGTAAAGGTGCTGATTATCAACAAATTCTGCTTTTCATTTCTGCAATACATTCAATTTCTTGACAACGGGTAGGGCATTCCCGTTCTTTGTGGTTTTGTTTTACGCCCTCATGCGTCGGTTTTTCTATCAGCTTATCGGTTCTAATCAGCAATATCCCGTGCCGGACTCTAATCGTTTCTTGTTTCAATATCCTGACCTTACGACGGAACGCCTGTTGTTACGTAAAATACGCCGAACCGACCGTCATGCCATCTTTGATTACTGTTCGCGCCCGATTACTTCGCAATATATGATGTGGGCAACCCATCAAGAGTTGGCGGATACCGACCGATTCATTGACACCATGCTGGATGAATACGTGAAAGGTTTGCCGTCCTCATGGGGCATTTGTTTGACGGGGGAAGAGCGTATCATCGGCTCGATCGGCTTCAGTAACTATGAACCCAAGCATCAGCGGATTGAAATCGGCTACGTGGTTTCGCCTGATTATTGGGGGCAAGGCTTGATGTCGGAAGCCCTCCTTGCTGTTACGGATTATGCGTTTGGGCATCTGCCCCTGCATCGGATCCAGCTTTTCTGCTCGGTGGAGAACGTCGGTTCGGCAAAAGTGATGGAAAAGGTCGGCTACCGCTACGAGGCTACCCATCGGGAGTTTATGTTTTACAAAAATAAGTTTTGGGACGTGAAGCATTACGCCCTGCTCAAAGCCGAGTGGGAAGCGCGAGGGTTGAAGGCAATGAACTAAGGGAGAATGGATATCGTTTTAAGTTAGTGATGAAAAACGAAGACTATACCGTCGAGTATTTGCGGAGTTGTATATTGGAATGGAGTTGGGGAACTGCACCCAACACATGGAGAATTGAAGGGCAGTTTAACGGTTTTATTCCTGATGCTTTCTTTGAGTTGGAGGAGCTGTTTCATGTTTCCCAACTACATTTTCATACTTGTAAACTAACCTCATTACCCAACCAACTATTCGATTTACCCAACCTTGAACTGTTATGTTTTAGTGAAAATGAATTGAGTTATGTGCCAAAAGAAATTTGCAAGTTAACGAAACTCATTAGCTTGGGCTTGGATCGTAATAAGTTGATTTCATTCCCGGAACATTTATTACAAATGCCGGCTCTGCTTGAAATTAAGTTATCGAATAATCACATAACACACATACCCGAAGATATTTATAAATACGACCACTATCCCCAGATAGACTTAAAAGGTAATCTCATTCAAAATATCCCGGAGGAGATTATTCTTCAAAATAAGACTAAGGTGTTTGGCTATTTGATCCAAAAAGCCTTAAATCAAAAGCATGAGCTGAAATGGAAGATCGATCAACGATTCAAAAACATCGTGGCGGATTTTCTTTTATATTTCAATGAGTATGTGCGTAAATTTGGGGGGAGGGAAGACTTGTTTATCACCGTAAAGGAAACGCGGGAAGAGGTCGCCATCGAATTAGACCCCAATACCACCGACCAACAAATAGCTGATCTGCAATTTTACTACAATCAGTATAAGGATTTATTGGTTCAAGCCGATCCCTTCAGCTATAAAAGTTCGCTGAAACAGCAGTTTCATTACGACGAACAAAGCGTTATCATGCGAGCAAATATTGTGGAATTGGAAGGGAAGTTAGCGAATATTCATAACCGGTTAGAGACTGCTTTGCTTCAAATTGAAGCAAAAGATGCCACGATCACGCATCGAGACCGAACGATTTACTATTTGTTGAGTTTCCTGGATGATGTCAAGTTCGGTCAAATCAAAGAAACCCATCACTTGCCCGTGAATGTTAACGTCAATGTACAGGTCAATAATCAGATCACCCCTTATGATAAGCAACTCAACGAATCGCTAAGCCAACTGCCGGATCATCGCTTTGAATACCTGAACGGTATTACCTATGAAATGACGGGTGCATCCCGCATACATCAAACGGTAGCAGGAAATCTCTTTTTTGCATTGAAAGGCGGCTTGAATGGGCGGGGCTGTCAGGTTAATTATGCCGACTTGGCACTACACTTTGCGGACCGAAGGGATTTTTGCTATCCCGATATGGTAGTGGAATGCCCGCCCGGAACGGAAGATTACGCCCTTCATCTTACCCTGATTGTGGAGGTTTTATCGCCTTACACCCGCCTTTATGACTTGAGTATCAAGAAAAATGCCTATCTGATGATTGCATCTTTACGTCATTTGTTGTTCGTTGATCCCCAAATCCTATCCGTTGAGCATTATTTCCGATCGGATGAAACGTGGGAATATGAATGCTTATCCAATCCTGACGACAGCATTTTCTTGGCGACTTGGGATTTGCACATCCCCCTATCGGAAATTTACGGATATTAATCCACCCACCGTTCCCAGTACCGAAAAGCGATCTTTTTTTGCGTTCTTTGCGGGATGCGCGGTCGCTTTGCCTTAGAACGTTCGGAGATCATCATCACCCTGCTTTATATCGGTTGTACCCTGATCTGGGGTTGTTCCTTTATCTTAATGAAAATCGGTTTGAAGACCTTTTCCCCCGACGAGGTGGCTTCCCTCCGATTGACTTTCGGCGGATGGTGTCTGCTACCGGTAGCCATCCCCTTCCTGCTGAAAAACGGTTGGAAACACTACCCGTGGGGACGCTTAGGGCTTTCCGCATTGATGGGCAATGTGATTCCCGCTTTTCTATTCGCTATTGCCCAGCAGCACCTTAAAAGTGCGACGGGCGGTGTCCTCAATTCCTTAACGCCGATTTTTACGCTCTTGGTGGGGACGCTTTTCTTCGGTGTGCCGATCACGATGGATAAAACGCTGGGGGTCATCATGGGTTTAGCGGGGGCGGTAACGATTCTGCTCCTGCGGGCGGGCGGACAGCTAACCGAAACAGCCCCCGAATACGGCTTACTCATGGTTGCGGGGACGATCATGTACGGTTTCAACGGTAACTTTGTACGGCAACGCTTGTTTCACCTCCGCCCCTTGGAATTGGTCAGCCTTGCCTTTCTGGCGGGCAGTATTCCGAGTAGTTTATACCTGTTTACCACACCGTTTCTTTCCAAGATTGTACAACATCCCGACGGATGGACATCCTTTTGGGCGGTGATGGCTTTGGGATGCTTAGGCACGGCGATGGCAAGCTACCTTTTCTGGAAGATGGTGGAATATTCATCCGTTCTTTTTGCGGCTACAGTTACGTATTGCATTCCGATTGTGGCGGTGGTCTTGGGTTATTTCGGGAATGATGAAGCCATCACCATTGGGCATGGGGTCGGCATGGCAACGATCCTATTCGGGGTTTGGCTTACCAACCGCAAAAAAAGGGAAGCGACGGCGTAGATTCAGAATTTAATCCCTACCATCAGCTGATCGTCGGTTTGCGGGGTATCTTGTTGCCAATCTTTCAGTTCCTTTTCGATGGCTACCTTTTGGTCAGCTATCGGTAATAAACGAACTTTCATTAGCAGTTCCCGTAGCCTACGATAATTATACTTCTGGATGCGATTATCACAGAACCCGAATTGATCCGTTATACCGTCTGTGAAAAGATAGAGGTTGTCGCCGGGCATGATTTTCTCGGTAACGGCAGTAAATTTTTTATCTTCCGAATAGCCTCCCGCTATGGGAAAACGGTCGCCCTTAAATTCGATAATTTCATTTTCCCGAACCAACCAAACGGGACGCTGCGCCCCGGCGATTGAAACCGTCCTGCGTCCCAAGTCAATCACACAAAAAGCAATATCCATACCGTCGCGGTTATAGGTGGAATGGGCTTCCTGCCGGAGGACGCGCGTCATCTCTTCATCTAATCTTTCTAAGATATGGGCGGGTTCTGCGATGCCCCGTTCGTTGATGATCTTGTGGATGGCGTTGATACCGATGAAGGTCATGAAAGCCCCGGGAACACCGTGTCCCGTACAGTCGCCTACACTGATAAATATCTTTTTGTATTGCTCGTTTATGGTGTAAAAATCCCCGCTAACGATGTCTTTGGGGCGATAGATCATGAACGCCTGTTCTAAATAGTCTTGCAACATGGATTCTGTCGGCAGGACTACTTCTTGTATTCTGCGGGCGTACCGGATGCTGTCCCCCATATTTTGGTACAGTTCTACGGTATGGGTTTGGGTGGTCTCTAATTCCGTTACGGTTGATTCCAACTGATTAATAGCCGACTCTAAGTCTTGATTTTTAGCCCGTAGTTGAATGCGGAGTACCGCCTCATTCGCCAAATAACGCAGTTGCGAACGCTGAAAGTCATTGAGCTGTCCGGGCGTATAATCCACTACGCATAAAGTACCGATGTTGATGCCGTTTTCGGTAATGAGCGGCGCGGCGGCATAGAAACGAATATTCGGCGCACCGGTAACATATGGATTACCTGCGAATCGGGGGTCTAAGGTTGCATCAGGGACTTCTACAATTTCATTCCCCATGATGGTATATTGGCAGAAAGAAGTATTACGCGCCGCTTCTTGTCCGCCACCGAATCCGATTTCCGATTTTAACCAATTAGATTCTTCCCCGATCAAAGCAATCATCGCGCTGGCAGTATTGCAAATCGCACAGGCTAATTTCGTCAGATTATCAAATTCGGGTTCGGGTTTCGTTCCGAATATGTCTAATTCTTGTAATTCTTTTAATCTTTCCGCTTCATTTGGGGGTACGGGAAGTGCCTGTGCCTTGAGCGAGGTAATATAAGAAAAATCGGTATCCTGATGGGGAGCGGTCGGGTCTTTCAGTTCGGAAGTGAAGAAGGCTGACAGTAAATTATTAATTTTAGCATACCGTTGATAAAGGGTGAAAGGGATTGACCTTCGGGAAATGTTATCATAAAGATCGTTGACGATGGGAGCTAAAGCCTTATGATACTTCAGCCCAATTAGTTGATAACGCGCATAAGCATCTACCGGAACTATGGAGCTAACCCTTTGCAACAAATCGGATTCCGGCAACGTAACTATTTGCGTAGTCGTGATTTGATAGATGTGGGTAATCTCATTATTGCGGTAGAAGGCTAAATAATCACAAGGACGAAGGGTTCTTTTTTCAGGTAAAAAGTAAAACCCAAAGCGAGAGGCTAAATAATCACCGTTCGGGTCGTTGATGATACAGGTTAGTCCTGTTTGTTCCGTTTGGGGAGGCATCCATGCCGTATCCACTGATTGACGAAATTGTTCTTTCATAGTCATTAAAGCAACTAAGTAATGGAAGTGAACTCATTTAGTCTGTCAGTTTATTGGCTGAATTTGATTGCAATAAAATAAATGAATTATTTATTTGAAATAGCGTAAATGAAAATCCATTAAAACACCTACGTACAATACTGAAGAAAATGTATTATTTACCTAATTTAGCTTAGCAAAAGGTTATACAATAGTTAGCGAATCGGAGCTTACATCTAAATATTATATCATCATTAACTAAAGAAAAGTAACTACGCATTGCTTACTTAAATACGAGAGAAAAAGCAAGAACAAGATCGAAAAAGTGATATTCACGTAGTTATCTGCCGAACTTCGCCCTGTATGCAGTTGATAAAAGATGAATGGAAGCAACGCTTGGCAATTATTAAACAAGCGGAAATCGTTGCTGATGGCTTTGGTTAAAATACGCAATCATTAAAGGTTGCCACTTTTACGCGATACAATTAGGGATAAAGCCTGCGCCAAGAAGGGTTATGTTGGGTAAAATGTTCGTCTTCCTGAAATACGAGTGTATTAATATAAATTCCTTTGCTCCGAAAAAGATTATTGATAAAAGTTTCCGCTCTGTATAAATGATACTCCGCTTCTTTACCATCGGAAGTAATACTGGCAATTACGTGATACGTACTTCGGTCGGGTTCGGGATTGTATTTAACCCAAATCGGCTGGTCAGCTTCCGATGCCTGCCGAAGGTATTGCATGTATTGCGACCACAATTCATCCAAATCCGACGTTAGAACGTCCGTTTTAACGGCTTCTTGTTTCTTATTCACTACTGCTATTCACACAAAAATAAGAATTTAAGACGTTAATTGAAGTAACTCTGCCAATACGTCGGCAATCCTTTTACGGATTGTCGGTAAGATAAAATCAGGTGCAATCACTTTCCAAGGCACTAATACGAACGTCCGTTCCGCGATGAACGGGTGGGGGAGGATGAGATCGGGATGCTGTAAGATCAACTGATGATATGCCAGCAGGTCAAGGTCTATTGTGCGGGGACTCCACTTTTCGGTACGGATGCGTCTCAGCTTGGTTTCTGTCGTCAATAATAAGTGCAGTAAAGCTATCGGCGGTAAATCGGTTGTGATTTGTGCTACGGCATTGAGGAAGTCGGGTTGGTTCGTATTGCCCCACGCGGGCGTTTCAATTATCGGGGACGTTTGAATGACCTCCACGCCGTTTTCCGATAATAGGTTTAGCGCATCGGCTAAGTTTTGTTCTCGATTGCCTACGTTAGCCCCCAAGCCGATGAAGATGCCTTCCGTCATGGTTTAGGTGTGCCTTTAAAGTTTTTGGCGATGAAAAAGATTTCTTTGCTTTCCTTGCGGGTGCTTTTAGGGCGGAGGATGTCTACTTTCTCGAATTGATCCTTGAGTTGGAGCTTAAAAGCGTGGGATTCGCCGTTATCAAACATCTTACAAACGAAGTGTCCACCCGTTTTGAGGTATTGTTGTGCCACCCAGAGTGCCATCTCACACAGGGCGACGCTTCGGGCTTGGTCCGTATTGCGGATTCCCGTCGTTTTCGGTGCCATATCGGAAAGGATGATGTCGTATATGGCGGGTAGTCCTTCCGAAGCCAAAATGTCCTTCAGATTCGGCGCGTAGATGTCCAATTCAAAAAAACGCGCATTGGGTAACACCAGCGGGATCGGTGTAAGGTCTATGCCAACCACGATGCCTTTGTCTCCGACCGTTTCCGAAGCAAACTGCGACCACGAGCCGGGGGATGCCCCCAAATCCAATACATTCATGCTCTTCCGCAGAAGGCTGAACTTATGGTCAATCTCTTGCAGTTTGTACACCGAGCGGGCTAAGTAGGATTCCGAGCGGGCTTTCTGTGCGTAGTAGTCGTTGGGTACGTATGCCATGGCTGTACAAAGATAAGCAATAAAATTTTTTAGCGTAACCGACACGAATTGTTTAATTTTGCAGATGATTCTGCCTTTGGGATTATCACGCTAACTTAATTTTAATAACTAAACTCCAAATGAAGTATTTATTTATTGCTTTAACCCTATGGTCGGCAATTAATTTTCTTTCCTGTACCAAAAAGGAAGAACCCGCTCCCAACAATAACTCCAACAACAACACAAACAAGCACCGCTACTGGAAATTGGTCGCAAAAGAAATTGGCGGTTTACGACACCTCGTCTCTGACCCAAGCTATACGACCTTTCCTGAATTTCCCTTTAACATTGCCTTCAACGACGGTAATGTAACCTATACCTATACCGGAAAGGAAGGCGAAGTTACCCGTACAGATGTCCGTAATTCTGATTCTTATACTACATCCATAAAATTTCTTTGGTCTATACCTCCAATAGAAGTTGAACCCGACCAAAATTTTTCACTTACCTGCGAAAGCATTGGTACGGCGGGTAATGGAATCGGTATTTCAAGACCTACCAACTACAAACTTAATACAACCAGCTGGTATGAAGCCAGTTATCGGAATGGGGCAAAGACGGCTACCGTTAAAATGGACAAACCGGATGATAATCCCGACAACCAGAAGTTAAAGATTACGGTTCAACTTTCAACTGGTAATTATTTTATGCAATACATATACGTATATCAGTGGATTCCGTAGCCGATAACAACTAAATAGATTCAAAATCCTCTTCCATAATCGGGGGAGGATTTTGAACATACTATCATTTTATTCTGCTAAAATTCTACCCGCTCTCGATGTTGATTATATACTTCCCTTGCCGTTCATCCGTGAAGGCTACCCGTTGGCGGGCTTGGTCTGGGAGAATGGATAATTTTTAGTAATTTTGAAGGCGAAATTAGTTTACCAGATGAAGATCACTTGGGTTTTAGCCGGCTTGCTGTTGTTAGTTTTTATGAATATGGGTTGCCGAAAAGAGGAATCCCGTGTTCCCTTACCTTCCGATGGGAATCCGACCATCCGTAGAACGGCTCCCGTGCAGGCTTCTGCCGTAGCCAATACCGGCGGAACGGTGGCTTTACGCTACACCATGGCGGATAATGAGGAACTGCTGCGCTGGAATATGACCGAAACCATTGTAGAAAACCTGCGGATGGTGGACACCAACATCGTCGTTAACGGTAAGTTTCGGGATACCACCCTGCTGAAAGCCGACACCGTCCGCAAAGCCCAAGAAATTTATTTACAAGCCCTGAAAGGCAACGTCAGCGAAATAAACTACAACTACCGCGTGCCGATGACCTTAAAGCCCTTCCAGCGGGTCTTATTGCAGGCAACCGTTTCCGACACCAAAAGGCAGACAGCATCCGAACTCTTCGTTATCACGGTAGACGTGCCGGATAAAGACACCTTGAGCCGATTTTTCACCATCTTGGATTATTCGCAATTAGCCCCCGATACGATTTATAACGGTATGGCGGGTAACTTCAAGTCGGCTTTTAACCTCATCGCGCGCGAGCATGTCTTTACTAACAACCCCGCCGCGAAAGACATCGAGGAAATCACCAATACGCTCGGCGAATTTAAGATGCAGTTTTCATCGCCTGCTTCGGCTCCCGATTCGGCAATAGTGATGGTATCGTCAGCGGATTTTAATTTTGACCAATTAACGTATGCTACGATGTGGCAGGCATATTATACCCGTCGTGCCTTGAAACAAACGCCCGTTCTGAAAGCCGGTGATATTGTAATCGTGAAGCTGATGCTCCGCCACCAATCGTTGGTTCAGTTCTCCCATTTCGCGGCGATCCGCATCGAACAGATCGTTAACGTCGGCGGGGGAAAGGACTACATCACCTTCCGGTACAAGCGGTCGCAGGATTTGTAGTAACTACGTCTTACTCATATAAATACCAACTCCCCATTTTACCTTAAATAGGGTAAGATGGGGAGTTATGATTGATATAGCGGTTTCGTAAGGAAATCAGGGTTTCAGGCTTGGGGGATGGCTTCTGTTGTAGCATCCACCACTTGGCGGAGTTGCGCGGCGGTTGTTTCACTGATCGGCGGAAAATGCGCGGTGATCCGTGCTTCCACGCCCCAGGCTTCTACGATTTCATCGGCGTTAAGGGTCATCGGCGGATAGAAATTATTATCCGATAGCAGGATGACCGTACCGTCCTTACGAATGCGATTATAAATGCGTTTCACCAATACATCGCCCTGCACGACTACCACATACAGGTACATATCCCGCATCCAACGAATATCCTCCACAAAACGGCAGATGATGATGTCGCTTTTATAAAGGGTCGGCTCCATCGAAGCCCCTTCCACTTCAAAGGCACGAAACGTACCGTTCCGAAATTGGGGGGAAGGAATAGTAACCGTCGGTAAATCCTCCATGTATTGGGTATCCACCCGACCGGCGGCGTATCCCGCTTGGGCTTTAACGGGGACGAGGGCTACCACGGGCTGATTGTTTCGCTCAATGGTTACGGACAGGATGTCCGGTCCGGTGCGGGTGATCGTTCCGCCTTTTTTGAAAGCATCTCCTTTACCGGTAACCAACCAGTTACAATCCACTTCGTAGGTGTTACTGATTTTTTCCAGTGTTTCTAAGGACATGGTGGTGCGTCCGTTTAGCAGTTGCGATACCGCACTTTGGGAAATTTCAATCTGCTTGGCGAACTCCTGTTGCGTAATGTCCAGAAAATCAAGCAATGCCTTGATTTGGTTACTCTGTTTTGGTTTAATCATAAATAAAAAACAGTAAGGGGTGTAATAATTTTTTATTTAGCTTATATATTTGCAGTATGGCTGATAAATAAACAAGCTGAATCTAAGTCATGTAAGACTCAATTCCCGAATCGTTTACAAATTTACGCTATAAGTTTGTAAATAAGAAACAAATACAGCGCAAATATTTTACGAAACCCACTTTTTTTCATCCAATACTTTATTATCCCTGCCCTATGAGTTTTCATAATACGGATAAGGAGGCAATTTCTACTTATAAACCGCAAGCAGAGGCAATAGTGCTATTATCGCTTCAGCCGTCGGTCTATCGCTTGCGCTTACATTATGAAGCCCTTACGCATTACCTTCAGCAGGATGAAAGCGTCAAGCAATGGTACATCCGCCGATACCGTCAGCTGACGGAAGCCGAGCATCGCCGTCCTCCCACCGGTAAGCAGGTCAACTTATATCGCCGATTGTCGTTTGATCCTGTCTTCTCCGTAGAAGAACAAGATGATTTGCTCCGACAGCTGCCCCGTTTGAATTTTCATACCATCAGCGACCACATACAGGCATTGATCCAAGAAATTCGTTTTCGCAACCGCATCTAAAACTTCACCTTACATCAACACATCTTTCTTTTATGAAACCCACACCGATAACCACTTTACAGCCGGGCAAGCGTCCCAACTACTATCAGCCCGATTATCGCCAACCCTCTCTTTGGGAAGAAGAAGTTTTTGTTCCGCTCGGTACAGCCGTAAAACTCAACCATTTTACCGGAACTGTCGTGGCAATCCATACCCACATCCACAGCATTGATACCCGAAATGATGCCGAGCATTGGGTGCCGCTTCGCTTTCCGTTATATGAGGTGGAAGTGAATACGGATTCAAAAGTCTCATGGGCGCATCGTGCCAGACAGGTCTTTTGCCCTGAAGGAACGACCCGTCTGCGTCTTTTTCGGGATGAATTTGAATTATTGATAGAATAGCGGATTAAGCGGTGGCTTCCTCGATGTGTTTCAGTTGGGTTTCGATCATCCAAACCAAGATGCCTAAGATACGGTTCAGTTCCGCAATACCGATTGGTTGGGAATCAATGTAAGCAACGTTTTCTCGTAATTCCATAAATTGCCATTGGAGTCCGTCGGTTACCGCACCGTAGATTTGCGGTAAATAAAGCCCATGTACCCGCTCGTTATGAATGCGGGAAGCCACCATTTCGGCAATGCACTGTCCGAAACCGGAAGGCAGATGTGTAACTTTAGCTTCGGCGATACCGATAATCGGGCGTTTGACTTCAAAACTCATCGGCGGGGCAGTGATGATATAATCCACTTCGCCCGTCAGGTGTAAGGCAGGATCCGCATTAAATTCGATTTGGGAGTATAGAACGGCTCGATAGTCTACTTGTTTGATGGCTTCCCGCAGGATTGGTGCAATGTATAGTTCTCTTCTCGCCATTTCGGATGAGTTGAAAAAAGTATTAGCCTCTGCCAAGATTTGAATCAATAGTTGCGATGGGGATTGTTGAGGAACATCAGTGTACAATGCTGTAACGATCTGCTCACTCCCAAGCGGGATTCGATATTTTTCAGCGTGAAATTATGATACGGCATGAGATTAATTGGGTTTAGGGGTGGCTTCCTCAATGTGTTTCAGTTGGGTTTCGATCATCCAAACCAAGATGCCTAAGATACGGTTCAGTTCCGCAATACCGATTGGTTGGGAATCAATGTAAGCAACGTTTTCTCGTAATTCCATGAATTGCCATTGGAGTCCGTCGGTTACCACCCCGTAGATTTGCGGTAAAAAAAGCCCATGCACCCGCTCATTATGAATCCGCGATGCCACCATTTCGGCAATGCACTGCCCGTAACCCGACTGGAGGTTGTCTACTTTGGCTTCGGCGATGCCGATCACGGGTCGTTCTATTTCCAATAACATGGGAGCCGCCGTTATCACATAATCCACCGTCCCGGTTAGGTGCAGTGAAGCATCCACTTCAAATTCTATTTGTGAATATAAAACCGCCCGCCGATGAACGGTTTTAATCACCTCGATCAAAATGGGGGCAATATACAGTTCTCTACGAGCCATTTCCGAACGGTCATACATATAGGTCGCATTCTCCAAAGCCTGTAGTAACCATTCGGAAGGGCTTGCGGGGGCAATGTTCGTTAATAAATCCGAAACTACTTCAGGGGTGATGCCCAGCTTGCTTCTAATATTTTTGTAGGTGAAATTATGATACGGCATAAACGATTCCTGATTGATAGCACTAATTTACGCAAATCGCGCTATTTCTTAGTACGTTTCTGTTCTCGGCGGGCTTTGCGATCCTTTTTGCGCGCGCGTTTTTGGGCTTTGGCTTTATCGCTTTTCACGATGTCAAATTCTTTGCGGTAAAAAAGTCCTAGCCCCCGTGTACTGGAGCCGGCGTTGATATTCTGCGACAAAAAGCTCTCCCGATTAAAGACTTCCGCCGCCAAGATACCTGTTTGAGTGGCTGTAGTCTTTTCGCCCGGCAGGATGCGGAACTGTACCGAGATATTACCCAAGGTGATGTCCCGATTCGCACCCGAGGTGATTGCCCCGTTGCGTTCAAAGGTTACGCGGTCATTGAAGAGGGAGGCGCGGATGTTGACCTGTACTTGGTCTCTGTTCCAGTTCACGGAAACGCCTACGTTATCGCTGATCGTTTGGGAGATAAGAGAATTTAATTGATTCGATAAAAATTCAGTCAGCGTAGAAGTCGCCCCCGATGATGCCGCATCGCCCGCACTTTGCCCGAAAAAACGCCCGATCGGTGCTACGGAGTTCAGCATAATCAAGCTGAATACCTGCCGGTTGAGTTCCTGCTGGTCGGCTTGAATTTGTCGTAAGGTGTAGGCGATGCCCGGACTGGAACTTTGTGCGATGCCCGGTACTTCTAACTCAAATTTAATGTCGGGTTGTTGGAGTGTACCCGTCATACGCATGTTAACGTTTACCCGTGTATTGGTTAAGGTGGTATCCCAAGCCTTCATGTTAGCATTCGTTTGGTAAACGGCGTTGAGCTTGATAGCGGCATTGAAGGGATCACCTGACCAATTTAGAGAGCCTCCATTAGATATTTCAAAACTTTTGTTGATTATATCCTGAAACGTAAATAAATAATGTCCTTTTTCGATTTCATACGTACCCGTCATGGCAAATTCGCCGTCGCGGTTCATGGTCATTTTGAAGCCTCCGTTACCTTTGGCACTGATCTTGTCCCCAATCCGTTCATCAAAGATGATGTTAACCTCCGCATCGGCAGTCATGGCTACGTCCATGTCTATTTCGATGGCTAAGCCCTCCTCCGATTTGGCTTCCTCTTTTTTCTGTTCGGCTACGCTATGATTGATAAATTTTACATACGATAGCCGTTGCTTTTTCTCGTAGCTCGTTACCGGAACGTTAATCACCGTTCCGCGTGAAGGTTTTAAGTCTTTAGAACCGATTTTTAAGCCCTTAAAATCGCCGTTGATGGTCAGTATCCCGCCGTCCGCAATCCCCGTACCGTAAAAGACGGTGTTGTCATGTTTACCCGTTTGGATGAGCTGAAAGCGGTTCATGTTGCCGATACGAATGTTGTAGCGGAAGTCGGTAAAATTATTGTGGGAAAGATAACCGTCCACGTCGGCATACTGCTTGGGTAATTCCTTATCCGTTAACGCATCTACATTAAACAGGCGGAATTTATCCAATACGAAGCGGTCTTTTTCTACCCGAATTTTATCTTTCAGCGAAAATTTCTGCTTCAGGAAGGTTAATCCGATTCGGGCATCGGCTAAAATATCGCCTTCAATGTTGGGATGGTCTAATCCCCCCGTGATCTGAATCCCATCAAATAAAACCGTGCCTTTCAGGTCATAGACGGCATCCGATAGGTATTTGGCAAAGAGTTTGATAGGAAAACCTGCCCCGCTCAACGTAAAGAATAGGGGATTGTGTTCGTTTTTGAGGTCGTAATAACCTTTCAGGTGGGCTATCGTCTCATTTTCGCGCGTCCATTTAACTTCGCCTTTCAGCCGTTGCCCCAAATCTTCGTCGCCCCAGTCGGTTTTGGCGGTGAGGTTGCCCATCGGTATTTTATTGATGAAAATGGAACGAATTTCGCCGTTTGCCCGCACGATGGGACTCTGAAAAAGCTTAAAAATGTCGGCTTCCATCGTTACGTTGCCCTTGAGGTCGAAGCCTACATCTATGATTTTATTCAGCAGTTCCAGATCAATATTTCTGACCTGTGCCGACAAAATATCGGCGTGTGGCGGATCAATATCGGATTGGATGATGAGTTCTCGTGCTTGATTAAAAAGGCGTAGGTTCTTGATCTTCAGTTGATTTTCGCGGTAAAATATTTCATTGCTTTCCGCAAAAGTAAAGAGCGAATCCCGTAAACGCAGGTGGGAAGCCTTCGGGAAAATATGCGTGGTGATGCTTTTATCGGCTAAAATCCCGTCGCCCTCCAAATAAAGGTAGTTGGAGGTAGTGTCCGTTCCCATACGTATATTATACGTTAGTTGGTTACGCACCAAGCGCGGAAAAAATTTGAGGTTGGGGAAGGTTACGGCATCGGCGATGGTCAGGGCTTTGGCTTCCACGTCCCCGTCCAATGTGAAGGTAAAGGTATCCGCAAGGGCTGGCGCGCGGAGGTCTAACTTCGTATGCAGGTTTTTACCCGACACGGGACCCGCCGTTATCGAGTCCGACTTTAGCGTAAGGGAAATGAACTGTTCGTCCCCGAAATCCAAGTCGGCTTCGATGGTCGTGGTGGTATCATCGGCATAAATCGGAATTTCAAAGAACCGAAAAAAGGGATTCAGTTTCTTGGCTTGAAATTGCAGGGCAAGCGTAGCGGGGACGGGCTTTTTCTGTTCCAAATGCTTGCGGAGACCGGTACTATCGCCCGTAGCCTCTAATTGCACTTCGGTAACGACGGTCTTGATGACTTGCACGATATTCTCATAGGTAAAATTACCCAGCACCTTCAAGTCAAAATCCGAACCCGTTACGGCGATGTTTTTATGATAATAAGAATTATTTTCAGTAGTAACCGTCAGGCTATCCACTCGCAGGCTTTTGCCCGATTCCGTATCGGTGAAGACGAGGGGATGAAAACTTGCCGTACCGTTCAGATTATCTAAGGAATCGCCGGAAATCGTCCCTTCCAATCGGGAACTCATGCGGAAGGGCAGTTCGGTAATGCGGTAATGGACTAAATCCACTTCTTCCAGAATGCCATCGTATTCATATACGGGCATCTTTCCCGAAAAATCCGCTTTCAGCTTGCCTGAAAAATTGCCCTGCGGATCAAATAATTGGAGGTTACCCGTGATGACTTTATTTTTCAGCTCCACCGTACCGCCGCAGGAATCTAATTGGTAGCCTAATAGATTCGTTTGACCGATCTGGAATTGATAATTACCCGATGCAGTGGCTAAATCGGTGTTGCGTCCCTCCAACGTGCCGGAAAAATTCAGCCGATCCGAAATTTTGGTTTCAAGCAGTCGGTCTAAGTTAAAATCATAGGTTTGGAACTTGCCTTTATAGGAAAACTCATTGGGCGGTGCGCCGAATCGGAAGTTAGCATCGCAGACGACCTTACCGAGCGGGGTTATGAGCGAAGCATCCGCCTTAAAGTCATGCAAATAACCTTTAAATGATCCCGCAATGAGAGCCTGACGGACGTTACGCACTTGGGCGGGCAGTTTTACGTCGGGGAGGAGTGTCTCAAAATCCATCACCCGCAGGTAGGTATCGTTACATATAATATCCATGTACATGCTGTCAGGATTGGTGTAACGATCTATTTTTACTTGGGCAAAGATGCGGGTACTGTCGTTGTAGATCAGCTTGAGGTTATTGGAGCGGAGGGCGGTATAGTCCCCCTGCACACTGCCGTTGATGTTCACCTTTCCTACTAAGGGTACTTTTTCGGGAACAAAATAATTCAGCGAGGCGAAATCCAACAACGAATGGTCGAAGGTAACATCAAACTTGCGATTATAACCACTTTTGAACAGTCGGCTGAAGGTCATGCCCGGCATCTTGAGGTCAAAATGGAGGTCGCTATTCCCCATTCGGAATCGGGTATCATAAAAACGAACGTTCCGTAACGTGTCGCCTTTAGCTCCGATCTTCTCGGTGGAGATGAATTGGGTGCTGAAATGTTTAAGCGTTAAGGTAGAGTTGCGTTCATAAGCATGGAGGTCATAACAGGTAAAGAAGACGTTAGCGTTTTCGTCCACCCGTAGTCCCGCATGGAGTTCCAAGTCTTTGAATCGCAGATTTTGAAAATTAAGCCTGCCTAAAACGGGTGTATGGTTCGCATAATCTTTGGTAGCGGAATCGGTCATATGAAAGCGCATATTCCGTATCCGAATCGAAGGAAAGTCAAAGATCAGCGGAGGCGGGGCGGAAGTATCTACTTTTACGGTATCGGATGAAAGGGCGTTGATGACTTTTTCGATGTTGAGTCCGCCACCGTCTTTGTCTATATATAGGTTCAGGTAAGCATCATCAAGTTCCACCGTTCGCGCGAAGAATCGTTTGGGGCGGTTGGTGGATGCCAGCAGTGCCAGCGTGGGCATGGAAATCACGCTGATGGTCAGCTTTTTGGCGGTAATCATGGGTTGCCGGCGTTGGTCTTCCCAGTAGAGGTCTTCTAATACGATGCGGTCGAAGAGGTCGAGGCTGACCCTGCCGACCCGCACTTTGGTTTTGAGGACTTTGGTCAGCTCGGTGTTGACATAGGGGATGAGCCGGTTCTGCACCTGCTCGGAATTAAGCACGGCATACACGATGGAGAAGACCGCGAGATACAAACCCGTCAATCCCAACATGACCCGTATGAGCCACGTCATCGCCCGTTTTAATCGCCGTACTGCTGTTGTCATCCGACAAAGATAGACAAAAATCGGGCAGGGACTTAGACTCCCAAGCGGACAGTAAAGATATTTATAAATTAATACATGTAAAATATAATTTATCTTTCGGGTCGTTTTGCAGTGTGTCGGATTTTTTTTTAGCGTGATGAAATAAATATCTTGATTAGTAAAATTGTAACTTAAAAATGGCAATCATTTTCTATAAATTAAGGCTGTTTCACGGAACGTTCCGACCCTTTTTGGGGCGAAACGGAGTATTAAAAAAGTTAATGTAAATAAAACGCACTCCAATTTATTATTAATATAACAAATATTTATTCAAAATTTATGAGCATTTCGTCGGCTATTTTATAATTGTAAGCCGGCAGGATTGATCCTGAATGGATGCAAATCTTGCAATCCGATAGTTACATAAGACATCATTAATATATTATAAAATCCCAAATAGTTAAAATTTTTACCAAAATTGGGGATGTAATACTAAAGCAATGCTATCACTCGTTACAGGTTATATTTTTCTCTAACACCTTATAACGATTTTATGAATGTATTAGCTAGGGCATTTCGATGCCGCCTTTCCCAAGCTTTTGCCTGCCTTGCCCTTGCGGCAATGCTGGTTTTGATGACTTCCTGCGGAAAATCCAAGCGTTCCGCCGAAAGTAGTGCCGACACTTCCGAAAACTTGACCCTGAGTTCGGAATTCAAATTATCGCTGAAAATCCCCTTTTTGTCCTCAAAATCAGGCGATTCGGAAGCTAAAACTGATGCTCCCCTCCCTGATCCGCAAGAATGGTACGAACAAGCCTTCATCTCTGCCCAAACCGAACCCGCTTCCACCTTCGCCATTGACGTTGATAAAGCGGGTTATTCATTTGTACGCAACGCCCTTGAAAGCGGTCAACTGCCCAATCCCGCATCCGTTCGCATCGAGGAACTCGTGAACTATTTTACCTATTCGTCCTATCCTGCCCCTACGGGCAACCAACCGTTTGTGATACATTTCGAAATGTCGGACTGTTCATGGAATGAAGACCACCGCCTGATAATGGTAGCCCTTCGGAGCAAAAACCTTGATACTGAGCTGATTCCGCCCTCTAATCTGGTCTTTTTGGTGGATGTATCGGGGTCAATGGACACTCCTACGGGGCTTCCTTTGGTAAAAACCAGCCTCCGCAAGCTGGTTGATCGCCTCCGCCCCGAAGATAAAGTTTCCCTCGTAACCTATGCCGGCACAACCCAAGTGGTGTTAAATCCCACTTCCGGTTCGGAGAAAATGAAAATACTTTCCGCTATTGATAAGCTTAAGTCGGGCGGGGCAACAGCCGGCGGGGCGGGCTTAACCTTAGCCTATGAGCAGGCGCAATCTTCCTTCCTGAAAAATGGCAATAATCGGATCATCTTGGCTACCGACGGCGATTTCAACGTGGGGATCAGCAGTGATGAGGAGCTGGTTAAGCTCATCGAAGAGAAAAAGAAGACCGGAATTTACCTCAGTGTGTTGGGTTTTGGGATGAATGGGGCTTCTGACGTAAAAATGGAGAAACTCACCAATGCGGGTAATGGCTTTTATGCTTACTTGGATTCGGAAGAGGAAGCCGATAAGACCCTGATTCGGGAGCTGAGCGGTACGCTGATGACCGTTGCCACTGATGTGAAGATTCAAACCGTCTTTGATCCCGAAGTGGTGGAATCTTACCGCCTCATTGGCTACGACAACCGCCGATTAGCTAAGGAAGACTTTGAGAATGATGCCAAAGATGCGGGCGACTTGGGCGCGGGGCATTTCGTTACGGCAATGTATGAAGTTAAATTACGTAAAAAAGTAGCTAAGGGTACACAATTAGCCGTCGTTCGTTCGCGTTATAAACCGAAAGCCGATGCGCCCAGCCTCCTATCCGAACAGCCGATCTATGATAATCAGGTGCCTTTTCCGCAAACGAGTAGTGATTTTCGCTTTGCTTCGGCGGTAACGGCATATGGCTTGATCTTACGGCAGTCCGAATTCAAAGGTTCTGCCAACTGGAAATGGGTGGAGCAAACCGCCTCCCAAGCCCTTGGGGCTGACCTCAACGGCGACCGTAAAGGCTTTTTAACGTTGGTTCAGCAGGCGAGCAGGCTTTCCGTCCAATAGCTTCATAACGAAGAGCAGTAATCTAAAATGTGCAACACCCGCCTATGATGTTTGAGAAGGCGGGTGTTTTTATGTTTTAATGCTATCTCGTAAAATGATTCATCTCCGCCAATTCCGCAAACTGTTTGATGCTCAACTGCTCCGCGCGGAGGGACTGCCATGCTTCGGGGATGGTCAAATTCATTGATTTTAAGGCATTGGCGAGCGTTTTGCGCCGTTGCCCGAAAGCCGTTTTCACCATCGGGGCTAAGACCTCCAAGGGCAGGGGGCGTTCCGATTCGGGCAGGCGTTGCAAGCGAAAGACGGCACTTTCCACCTTCGGAGGCGGGCTAAACGCGCCTTTTCCCACCGTAAAGAGGTATTCCCGCTTATAATAATAGCCTAACAGCACGCTCAGGATGCCATAGGTTTTATTGCCTTCGGAGGCGCAGATGCGTTGGGCGACTTCCTTTTGCACCATAAAAACGGCTTCTCGGATGATTTCACGATATTTTAAGACGTAAAACAGTACGGGAGACGAAATATTATACGGCAGGTTGGAGATGAAGACGTAGGGCTGGATCGGTAGTTCATGCGTTAAAATGTCTGAAGCAATCAGCGGTATGTTCGGGAATTGCCGGGCAAGATAGGCTTGGGCTTCGGGGTCAATCTCCACCAAAGTTAGGTCGGCAGGGTATTTTTCCGCCAGAAAAACGGTGAGCACGCCCGTCCCGGGACCTATTTCCAAGATATGTTCCCCCGTCGAAGGACTGATTTGCGAAGCGATCCGCTCGGCAACCTTCCGGTCGTGGAGGAAATGCTGTCCAAACTGCTTTTTCGGGCGAACGGGTGCGGTCATGAGTTACGTCTGAATTTCCCCGCCTTATTAAGGAGGGGTTAGGGGTGGTTAGTTGACGACGATCTTTTGGGTCAAGGTTTTACCCGAAACCGTCGTTACTCGAAGGAGATACAAGCCCGTTGCCAACCCGGTTAGTTCCGTTGTACTGTCCTGTACGGGTAGGGTGCGGAGCAGACTTCCCTTCACATCGAAGAGGTCGAGGGTGTAGTTGTCGGGGTGGCTGACGGTCAGCGTCCCGTCCGACGGGTTGGGATAGACCTTCAGCCCGTGAGCGAGGTCGGTGGTTTCGGTGATGCCATCGGGGTTTGTAGTTAACTTGATGATCCAGAAGTCGTATCCTCCTCTGCAATCATCGGATTTATCACCGCTTTTATCGCTATTACTATAACCACCCAGAAGAATACCAGTATCAGTAGGGAGTATTACAAAACGAGAGCCAGTTCCACGTCCATCATGTCCATCGTCATTATTGCCTCCTAAAGTTTTATCCCATTGCTTATTCCCTTGTGGATCAATTTTGACAATCCAGAAATCTGGAAATCTGTTACTATTATTATTTTCGGATTTATCCATTCCCCTTTTGCTCCAACTTGGACCACCATAAAGTGATCCATTATCTGATGTAAGCATTGCCCCGTAAAGATACTCAGTTTGAGTACCACCCAAAGTTTTATCCCAAAGCCTATTTCCTTGTGCGTCTATCTTAATGATCCAATAATCTGGGGTATCTTTGAATATAGTATCTCTGTTATTTTCGGATTTATCCTCATTCTTTTGGCTATCGCTGATCCCACCCAAAAGAAACTTGCCGTCAGAAGTGAGTAACATTGCATTAAGGTTGTCATCGCCTTGACCACCCAAAGTTTTATCCCAAAGTTTATTACCTTGTGCGTCTACCTTAATGATCCAATAGTCAAAAAGCGGATATAGAGAATTCATATTTTTTCTATTGTCCGATTTATCACCCGACCTATTGCTATTACTGCTCCCACCCAAAAGAAATCCGTCGTCAGTAGTGGGTGTCATTGCATTAAGATCGTCGGTAAAATTACCGCCCAAAGTTTTATCCCAAAGCTTGTTTCCTTGAGCATCTATCTTAATGATCCAATAATCCCCAGGGTATTTAGGATCAAAATTTATACGATCCTCCGATTTATCCCCTCCTTTCTTACTCCAACTCGTTCCACCTAAAAGAAAACCTCCATCACTAGTGGCTAACATTGAAGTAAGCATATCCTCATCGCTACCGCCCAAAGTTTTATCCCAAAGTTTATTTCCTTGAGCGTCTATTTTAATAATCCAGAAATCAACATAGCCTTTGCTATCTTCTGATTTATCCCCGCTCTTATTACTTCCACTTGTGCCTCCCAATAGATAACCACCATCGGGAGTATGTAACATTGTCCTAAGGTTGTCTTCACCATTCCCACCCAAAGTTTTATCCCAAAGTTTGTTTCCTTGAGCGTCTATTTGGATGATCCAAATATCACTGCTTATGAATATTGAAGTATCTCCTTTATTATTTGCAGATTTATCCCCGCTCTTATTACTATGACTATACCCACCCAAAAGGTAACTGCCATCGGCAGTAGGGAGTATTGTACTAATAAAGTCATCACCTTTACCCCCAAACGTCTTATCCCAGACCTTACGGACGGGGGCATTTTGGGCGGAAAGGGAAAAAGCACCGATCACGGTATTGAGCAAAAAGAGGAAAATGGCTTTCATACGGCTTTGTCAAGAAATTTACCGACAAAGATAGGGAATTGACCTCACCCCCAACCCCCTCTCCCTAGGGAGAGGGGGCTTTTTAACGGATTATTAACGTTTTTTGCGTCCTGTCTCCCTTTCTCCATAGGGAGAAGGGGAGGGGGATGAGGTTACACAAAATATTGCAATTCGCTTTTGAGGGCGGTGAAAGTCGTCCCGCCGATTTTGTGCCAAACCACCTCGCCTTTCTTGAAGAGTAAGAGGGTCGGGATGGATTGGATGCCGAAATTGGAAGCCAATGTTTGGTTTTTATCTACGTCAATCTTGATGACTTTCAGCTTGCCCTCGTAAGTGTCGGCGATTTGCTCCAAAACGGGAGCCATCGCCACGCAGGGACCGCACCACGTCGCCCAGAAATCCACCAAAACAGGTACTTCGGAATTTTCTACCAGTTCGGAAAAAGACATTTTTTGACTCATAGTAGTAAGTCTATTGGTTTATGTAATAAGATGATGAACGAAACCTTAGCTTGAGCCGCTTTACCGGATTAAGCAGGTTGCGCGTTGTTCTCGTACATTTTGATGTGTTCGTTATCAACGGCAAACTGCTCTTTCAGGAGGGGGATTTGCTCGGCTCCGATGTTCAGCACACGGTTCACCATGGCAAACATTTCTCCGGAATCCAAGCCGATCATCTCCCGATCCACGCCCAAGATGATGTCATTATCGGATTTGACAAATTTGATGCCAATGTAGTAGGCGTTGAGTTCCAGCAGGCGCACCAGCAGGTCGTAGTTCTGATGCTCGGACGCGACGTACATCACGGGGCAAGCAATGCGCACATACGGCACTTGGCTTTTTTCCTCCGTCCACATGAAAATGCGTGCTAATGCCGGTCCGCGTCCCAGATACCATACGCCGGGGGCTTCACCTTTACAGTCTTCGGGTTTGAGGTTGTAGCGACGGATCGCGTCTTCCGCGATACCAAAATAAGTGGAAATGTCCATTTATGAATGATGAATAAAATCGGAGTAATTAAGCGGGATCAGGCAGGATATTTTTGTTGGAAAAGGTCGTCGTGATAGTCCGCTGTATTGGATACGCGGTAGATCATCGTGGTAAGTTCCTGTTCATCCATGCCGACGGCTTCCCTGCTGGAGACCACGTACACGTCCGCCTCCACCTTACAGAAGGTTACACCAACGTATTGGGCGTTGAGTTCCAGCAGTTCTTCGTAGAATTCGACCTTTTTTTCGGCAGGGATTTTCGCCACCCATGCCGAGACCATGCAGTAAATCTTGCGGTCATCGTCGCTGTTAGACCCCTCAGCGGAGAAAAAGCGTATCTCTATCGTGGCAGAGCCTTTCTTCAGATTCCACGTTCCGGGCTGGTTCAGGTCGGCGCACGCTTCGGGATCAACCCCTAATTTGGTGATCGCCGCCTCCGCGATGGTAAAAAAGTCTCTCAGCATGGTGTTTAATCCGCTTAAAGGGCGCAATTTAGTAAAAAGGCTTCATTTTCCGTCCCTTTTCCATATCCAGTAGTGAATTTTTGCCGTGCTTGGGGTGCATTTCGCGGCTTCACTAATCCGATAACCTTCCACATACAGCACTTGATTCTCGGCATCCGTTAGGACATAGGCTTCCGCTTTCCGATGAGAAGGCACTTTTATTTCATTCAACACAGCTTTTACTTTCTTGAGTCCCTTCATCCCTAAAGGCTGGATGCTGTCCCCTGCTTCCCAAAATCGTAAGATTATCGGCTGATTGATGCGGTCAATATCTATCTTTTCGATAGAAAATTCGGCTGGAAGGTCATCCGGTAGCTTATCCGTGAAGTAATACTCCACATCATTCCACTTTTGTCTTTCGGGGGAAAGGGTTAACAGGCGTGGTTCGTCCCTCGACTGAACGTTTTGGGGCTGAAAATGCAGATAACCGCGTTCTCGGGTTAATGTGCCATCGGGAAAGAGAATTTGCTTACCAACCGCACTGAAAATCAGGCTGTAAATCCGTTCCGCGTAGGAATTTTCTCTGCCAAGCACTTGATCCGTTAAGTAATGCACCCACTCGCGGGTGAAGGCATCGGCTTGCAGACCTTCAATATGAATGGTAATTTCATCATTATTAAAACTAATTCTTTTTTCGGTTTCCGCTTGAAAAATAGGGCGTAAGAGTGCCAGTTGGTCGTGATGTCGGCGGGCTTTTTCGGTCAGTTGTTGTTCCCAGCGGGGATTGAGGTGCGCCAGATGTTCCGCCAGATGGATACGGATGTAATTACGTGCATAGTCATCCGAACGGTTAGAACTGTCCTCGCGAAAGGGGATCGATGAGGCTTGTGCTTCTGCCAAAATGTCAGCCTTCGACGCAAAAAGGAGCGGACGGATGACCTTCCCGTTATGGGGCATCAGGCGGGGTATCAGTTCAAAATTTTTATTCCGCAGTAAGCCGTAGAGGTTGGTTTCGGCATCATCGGTGCGGTGGTGGGCTACGGCAATGACTTCATAATTACCGGTAATGCGTGTTTCCTCCAAAAAGTTATACCGCAGGATGCGCGCCGCCTCTTGGGTAGAGTAGTGATTTCGCTTGGCAAAGGCTTTGGTGTCAAAATAAGCTATGGCAATCGGGATGTTTTTCGATTCAAAATATTGCTTAACGAAGGCAGTGTCTGCATCCGCTTCCTTTCCGCGAAGCCCGAAATGGCAATGCGCCACCCCGACCACATAGCCCAAGGTGATCATCGTTTCCGCCAACACCATTGAATCCACGCCCCCGCTGACGGCAAGGAGGATGCGGGCGTGGGGTTTACAGAGGCGGTTCGCGGTGGTGTAGGTACTTACTTTTTTCAGCCAAGCGGGGGTCATAAAAATATATTTTTATAGATCATCACGCCATCTTTTTCGTAAAGCGTCTAAATCTAATCTCAAGCATCGGTATTTATGTGCCTCGTTTTTTGGTACGAATAGCAGTTTTAACTTCTTCCCAAGTTTGCATGGAGGCATGGGGAAGCTGATCTATCCGAGCAAACAGCTCGGCATTTAGTGCTGATTCATCGTTGAGAATTTCGGCTACGGCTGATTCAACGGCACTCATCGCTAACTCATCGTTGAGTTGTTCAATGGTTTGGATAAGTTTTTGTTTTCGCTCTGCTAATGAAGGCATTTGGATTAATGAGGCTGTATTTACGATGCGCTATTCTACTTTACAATACGGCAAACAGCACAGAAAAGTTGCTGGTATACAAATATCGGAAATAAATAGGCTTGTTTGCCAAACCGTATTCTGCTATATTTGTATCTGAATCTTATCTTAAACGAAAAAAGCATGATAAAACTATTGTTTGTGCTACTCATGGTGGCAGGCTTTTGCGGAAATATTTCGGCACAAGGGCTATTCGTTCGCGTGGGCGGTGGGTATAATTTCAGTTTCGCGGGGGATGTGATCGGCGAAAATTCTGAGGAAATACGTATCACTACCAATGAGTATTACGTCAAGGAATCGGCAGAAACAATTACCGGCAGTATGGCGGAATCATTTACGACGGGCATCCGCGTAGGCTACTTTTTTACCAAACACATCGGGGCTGATGTGGGATTTAATTACAATTTCGGAAGGACTTTTGAAGGTAAATGGAGTTTAGATGAGAAAAACATTACGCGATATGTAGATAAAGAAGAGTTGACCACACGGGTTAGTAGTGGAAATTGGTCAAAACGAGCTAATGGTGTGCTGATTACGCCTTCCTTCATTCTATCAACCGACCAAGAAAAGAATTGGAATATATATACACGGTTGGGGATAGCTATTGCTGTAGCAACGATCTACGATGAATCATCTACTTATTTCCGAGATACTGTTGTATCTACCAATTTGCCGATGGTTACTTCGGTTCGTTCCCGAGAATTAAAAGAAGAAACGCGAACAAAAGTAGGTTTGGGGTTCAGCGGGGATGTTGGTGCTGAATATCATTTCGGCAAGCATTTTGGGATATACGGCGAAATAAATATCCTTGCGATGAGTTTAACGCCCTCCGAAAGTGAATACACACGCTATATGGATAACGGAAATGATATTTTAAACCTATTGCCCGAATATGTGCGGAAAACGAAATACGTTTCAGAATTTTCCCGAGAAAGACGTGATCCCAATTCAACCACAGAAGAACGAATGAATGCAGTAGTTGGAGGGCTTATTCCTTTTAGCTCGCTCGGCTTCAACGTCGGCGTAAAATACTGTTTCTAAAAATCCCCCCGCCCTCCCGAAATACTCCAAAAGGGCGGAGAATCTTATGTTTATGCCATCTTTTGGCGTACTTTGCCTAAGAGTTGGGTTTGCAGTTGCAGGGATTCCAAACGGAGATGGGCTACCTTTTCTACTGCCTGCACCTTAAAGGTTTCCTCTTGGACGGAAGAAAGGTTGATCTCCACATTCAACGCCGCACCTTCGATACACGCATGGGTACATAAAACGCCCACACCTACATCAGTGATGGAGTTGGGATTCCCGTGTTCAATCAACTTTTCTAACCATTCATAGTTACTAAATGCTGTCTCCATCACGAGTAAAGGGATATTAGCTGCGCCTTGGTTGGCTTTTTCGACGGCTTCGGCGTAAAGGGCTTTTTCGGCTTCGGTGGCTTTGGGGAGTCGGTAGGCTTCCATCACGCGGTTGAAGGCTTGGGTGTCTTCATCCACGAGGCGGAGGAGTCGCTCCTGATTGCGTACTAAGGGTTCTGCCAATTCAGAGAAGAACGTAACTTTATCATCCCAGCCTTTTTTATTGGCGGAAAGGTTGGCAACCATCGCGCCCAATGCCCCGCCCAATGCCCCGCACAAAGCCGCGACCGAACCACCTCCCGGCGCAGGAGATTCAGAAGAAACAGTTTCCACAAATTCATTGACCTTTAAGTTAACGAGTGGGGCGGTGTTATCACCTTCCAACACGTATTCGATGACTTTCTTTTGGGGATCAAACGGATAGAGTTCATCCAAGCCCAAAGATTTTATTCCGATACGGATTAATTCCCGTTCCGGCAAGCCGACCGAGCGGTTTTGCTTTTGCAGAAAGAATTTACCGGCATCAATGAGAGCCTGTTTGGGGACAAGTCCCACGATTTCACTCCCCGTTACGCGGATCCCCCGACGGATGCACGATTTTTCCGTTTCATCAAAGGCGATATGAAGGGGCGTTTCACGGGTGTTGGTAAGGTTCATCGAAACCTGCGCAAAACCGAATTCTTCGATATACCAGCCGATTGCCCGCACGTGTTTCAGCGTACCGGGCGTACGAAGGGGATTACCGTCAGCGTCTTTGAGGGTTTTTCCGTTGGCATCGGTTTGGACGCGCCCGGCTTCCCGTACGTCAAAGGCAACAGAGTTTGCCCGCCGAACGGAAGTGGTATTCAGGTTCACGTTATAAGCAATAAGAATATCCCGCACCCCGATCACGCTTTGCCCCGAAACGGCGTTAAAATCTTGTGGACCGTAGTCAGGTTTCCATTCGGGTAAAAGGATTTTGTGTTCAAAGCCTTCATATTCGCCCGCTCGGATGTCGGCAAGGCTTTTTCTTTGGGGACTCTGCGCGGCATATTCATAGAGATAAACGGGGATATTTAATTCTCTGCCGACTCTTTCAGCTAAGATATGGGCATATTTCACTGCTTCCTCAACGGTAATTCCCGAAATCGGCACGAGTGGACACACATCGGTAGCACCCATGCGGGGATGTTCGCCTTTGTGTTTGCGCATGTCTATCAATTCGGAGGCGATTTTAAAACCCTGAAAAGCCCCTTCGATGACGGCTTCGGGTTCACCTGCAAAGGTGATGACGGTTCGGTTGGTGGATTTGCCGGGGTCCACGTTCAATAATTTCACGCCTTCGACGGCGGCGATGGCATCGGCAATCTGTTGTATGACTTTAGCGTCCTCTCCTTCGCTGAAGTTGGGGACGCATTCCAAGACTCGTTTCATGGGTGCAAGATACGAGTAAGGAGGCAAATCTTAAAGAGGAGGCAGGTTGAGGCTATAATCGTTATTGAAGTAGGTGATGAGCGTATTGGTGTATTTTAGAGCTTTCTTTTGTTTTTATTTTCGTTTATGAATGCTCGACGAGAAGTATCACTACTTTGCAGATCATACATATATCTTGAAAATCGGGTGAGGCTTGTTAAGGAAATGAAATTAAGATAAACATCTTCAGGTAATCTTGTGTTAACAAAACTGCCTCCATAATCCAGTAACTTTTTAGTATCCTTATGTGTTCTGGGATGCAAATCGCCTTTTATTGCTATGTGTGCATTAACCAAATGTACAGCGATATAATAGCAGACTGTTACCTCCCAATTTAAGTTACGAGGTTGGTGCGTTCTGATTTGATTTAGAAAATCTATGTTTTCCCGTACTTTTTGAATATGTTGGTCAAAATTTGCCATTTTGCTTATTTACTTAAGTCGAGGTCAGGATAAATTTGGATTAATTGTTTATCATCGGGTTTGGCAATTTGATCTTCCTCCTCCAAAACAAGGGTATCTAAATAATAGGGATAAGGATTATCCGTTTCGTTTTCTGCATTAATTTTTGCTTCTGCCCGAAAAAGGTTGAATTGGGCTTCATCGTTATCATTGGGTACGACAGCGACCAGATGGATCGTCCCTCGAAATATATTCGGATCATACGCTACCCAAATCGGTCGCTCTTCTTCCGGTGCTTGATTGATATATCCCACATAATCCACCCACAAATCCTTTAATTCGCTTTTGGTCGTTTCTTCTTTAACTTTTACAGGAGTCATAAAGCAAAGTCATTAACGTTTAATATAAAGATAATACATTAGTCCTTTTAACTGTTTGTTATTTTATAAAAAAGAGTTAAGGGTGAGATTGCTCAAAATTCGATGTAAAAACAGGAAGTAATGTCCACCGGCAGTCGGGGTACTACTGAAATCTGCCCATAAATCCGTACCTTGAAACCAAATTTTTTCGCATCTTTGCGGGAATATGCGTGTTTTTCGCTCATTACAGGAGTATCAGCGGGGTAATTGTCCCATCGTAACTATTGGTACGTTTGACGGCGTTCATCTCGGACATCGAGCTATTTTAGCCCGTTTATCGGCTCTTCAACATCAACAAGATCAAGCCGAAACGGTCGTCATCACCTTTGATCCGCATCCGCGTAAGGTCTTGATTCGGGATGAAAGTGCGCCCAAACTGCTCCAAACGCCCGATGAAAAAATCGAAAAATTAGGCGAACTGGGCTTATCGAAGGTGGTCATCATCCCCTTTACAGAGGAATTTTCCCGTTTGGAATCGGCGGACTTTATCAAAAATGTTTTGGTGGACGTGAAGCAACTCGTCATCGGATACGACCACCGATTCGGGCGCAACCGTCAGGGAGGCTTGGATGAACTGCGGGAAGCCGGCAACCAATTTCATTTTGAAGTTATTGAAATTCCTGCCCAAGAAATAGATCATTCCAAGATCAGCAGTACAAAAATTCGGCAAGCCCTCACGGATGGTGATGTAGCCTTTGCCAATCGCCTGTTAGGTTACGCCTACTCCCTTACCGGAACGGTGATTGTGGGCAGGCAAAACGGTAGTCGGATCGGTTTTCCGACCGCTAACCTTGCCTTGGATCATCCCGATAAACTGATTCCCGCTACGGGGGTGTATGCCGTTACCGTCAGCCATGACGACCATAAGCATATCGGCATGATGAATATCGGCTATCGTCCTACGTTTGGAGACGGGGGGCTGAGCCTTGAGGTGCATATCTTGGACTTTGACGAAGACCTGTACGGTAAGAACATACGTATCGCCTTTCAGGAACGCCTCCGTGATGAAATCAAATTTCCCAACATAGATGCCCTCATCGCCCAATTACAACAAGACAAGATCAACGCCCAAGCCGTCTTTGAACAGATGAATGTTTCGGTGGGATGATACAGCAATGAATTTGCCCTATGACCGTCCGCGAACTCTACAATGCTGACAAGCTCGCCGTTACCCTCCAACCGTTGGCGCATAAACTTTTGGAAAGCCGTCCGCAACCCATGGAAGACCCCAACGGGTGGATTTTTTAGTCCTTGTAGACCGAAAACGAAAGCGCGAAATCCCCATCGAAGCCAAATATGTAGGCATCACGGTAAAAACCTTAGATACTGAAAAGGTCATGGTGGAGTGGTTGGAGACCCATGGCGCGGATTCGGTGCGGATACAGGTGGAGTAGGTTAGGCTTAGGGTTCGTTTGTCTCATCGGGCGTTTCTACTTCCGCTTCTTGGGGAGATGTTGCAATACTTACGGGAGCTAATCGCTTAACAGTCAGACGATTACGCAGTTTTTGTTCTAAAAAACTATGCAAGGGCGCAAAGCCTAAGGCAATCACCGAGTTAAAGATCAACTTTTGGATCGGGATGCCTCCTGTATATTGATCTAAGAGCGGGTCAAAGAGGATCAATAAAAACTCAAATAGGATTAATAATGAGGCGAAAAGAGCCACATCGAGTACCCGAACGGGTATCTTAAACCGTCCGATAAACACCAAACCACCAAATAAAACCATCAAACCCGCAAAGATGGACAGATATTGCAGGTTATTGCGCCTTTCGGTTTCGATTTCAGCGAGTCGCTTCGCCTCTTCCTCCTTGCGCTTTTGTTCTTCGGCTTCCTTCTCGAATTGGTAGCGGGATTCGATGCGCCCGAATTCTTTAGCTTTCTCCTCATTATGAAGGGAGTCGGAGTATTGTTTATATAGTTTGTGGTGTTCAAAAGCGGATTTCCAGTCACCGAGGGCGGAGTCAACCATATAAGAAGCCCGCGTTGCTTGCACACCACGTTCAAAATTGGCTTTTGGGATTATCTGTAATGCTTTAATAGCATAATCTTTTGCTAAATTGTGTTTCCCCAACGCTAAGTAATTAATACTGATATTGGAATATGTTACACTCATGCCAGATGAGTCGTTGTTGTTGTTTAATATTTTGAGATTATCTGAATATCTATCTATGCCAGATTGACCTATTATTGTATTAGCCAGCGCATTATTGCATGCGGCGATCCCATCCCGACTTCCTAGTTGTTGGTATAGTTTCAATCCTTCTTCAGCGAACTGCTCTGCCAAGCGAGCATTACTTTTTTTGCGGAAAAGTACTGACATATGATATAAACAGTTAGCGATTTGATATTGATCACCGAGCTTTCTGAATATTTTCAAACTTCTTTCTGTATATTTCAATGCTGTATCATTGCTGAGTTTGTGCTCATAAATACGTCCCATATTACCCAGATTGAGAGCTATATGGTAAGAGTCATTCAGTTGCTCAGATAATGAGAGACCCAGTTGGCAGTATTTCAGGGCTTTATTAAAATCATCATTACGCATAGACCCATTCGATATTGTTGTGTAACACTCCACCATACCAAAATTATCGTGGATTTGTTTATATAAAGCAAGACTTCTGTTGGCATAATCCAGTACCTTAGAGTTATCCAACGTTTCGTAAACAATCGCAAGATTATTCAAGCACTGAGCAAGCAACTTTTTGTCTTGCGGTTGTAATTTTTCCAGGTATACTAAAGCTGATTGATAGTTTTTCTCTGCATCGCGATATGTACCCTTGTATTTATAGGTATTTCCAATTCCAATAAAACATTCTGCAACATCCTTGGATTTTTGATTCTTTTGATAAATAGTAAGGCTTTGCTGGTAGTAATTCAATGCCTCTGGATAATTACCTTGTTCTACATAGACAGTTGCCAAATTAAATGCACAATCAGCAATTCCAATTGGGTCATTCTCTTGTGTGCATACTTTTAGTCCTTTTGTTCCTGCTGCTATAGCATGTCCAAAGAACTTTTGTTCTGCTAATTGACGACACGAATTACAAAAGCTTCTACCAGAAGTATTTGAAGCAATAATCGGCTGTTGAGAAAAACAACTCAAGCATAAGAGTTTGAAGAGCAAAAAAAGAATAATAAGTCGATTCATAGGGGAATTATAAGGTTACTATCAAATATACGATACTGTGAATTAATAGGTTATGCTTTTAATACCGTAAAAAGGTAACTAGACCTCTTCGATTATGATATTTAACAGGCTAGGTAACTGAGATTATGAACTCGACATTTATTTTGAGCATATTCCGAAGCCTAATTTCGATGAATGTAGTACGTCCGATATATTTTCGTAACTTTGGTGCTCGATTCAAAAAGCTCCCAATAAGCTCAAATCGTTACTATGTTTGAAAGTTTAACCTCCAAGTTAGCGCGCGCGTTTAAGACCCTTGCGGGCAAGGCAAAATCAGCGAAATCAACGTAGTTTTACAGGCTATGAGCATCCAATTCCCCGATTCCACGCCTTATGATACCCGCACCAAACAGATGCTTGCCCGGGCGATTCCCGTTTGGTTGCCCTTATTGTTGGGAACGGAGCAAGCAGACCCCCATGAATGGATTACCTTGCCGAATGAACAACCTTTGAACGTTCATAAACGAGCCGATTTCGTTATCCGTAATCCGCGTACCAATGAATTGATACAAGTAGAACTGCAAACGTATGCTGAACCCAATTTGTTGGAGCGGTGCTTTGTGTATGCCGCACCTTATATGGCGGAATATCAGGCGATTCCTTATCAGTATATCTTACATTTGGGTAAAACGCCGGCTAACTATCGTACAACCTATGAAAGCAGGTGGCATACTTTTCGCATTGAAGTTATTGACTTAAAACAGATACCGGCAGACCGTTTTTTACAAACTGACATACCCGAAGCGGTCATTTTTGCCATCCTTTGTGCTTCGGAATCTTCGGAGGACTTAGTAGAGGCGATATTACACCGATTAGGGGAACTGACGCTTGACAAGAATCGGTTAGCTGACTATATTAGCATCTTGGATACGCTGGGGGAACTCCGCGATTTGAATACCATCATCAAAGAAAAAGCGAAACATATGGCACTCCAATTTGATAAAACCAAAACCTTTCTTTTCCGTGAAGGCATAGAAATCGGCAAAGCAGAAGGTAAAGCAGAAGGGATTACTGAAGGTATTGTAGCGGGACGGGATCAACAGCTGATCGAAATTGTCCGTGAAATGCACCGAGACGGTGATTCGCTTGCCAAAATTGCTCGTATCTGCCACATCACCGAAGATCAGGCACAAGAAATTCTAAACCTCCCTCACGCATAATAATCGTAGTTTTTTGTTTGCGATTTTATGCTCCTTCAGCAACCTCCAACCGATTCTATTTTATGAATAAAATACCTATTTTGTTTTGTGTGTTTTTATGCTTCATTTCGGGAGAGCAGGGTCTTTTCGCGCAAAAAGTAAGCAAAGTTTCCTTTTCGGAACTCCAAAACAAGCTGAAACAATCACCGGGCGACAGCATCACCGTGGTTAACTTCTGGGCTACATGGTGTCGTCCTTGTGTGAAAGAATTACCGTATTTTGAGCAGTTTCATCAACAGGAAAAGCAGGCAAAGGTACGTATCTGGTTGGTATCGCTCGACTTTCCCGAAGACGTAGATAAAAAACTGATTCCCTTCGTGAAGCAACGAAAGCTCTCCTGCCCCGTCTTTTACTTAAATGAACGCAATCCCAATGATTGGGTTAACCAAGTGGCGGAAGAATGGTCGGGTGCAATACCGGCAACCGTTCTCTATGATGTTAAAGGGCAGAAAAAGGCGTTCCATGCCGGCGAATTTGACTATGCCGGCTTAAAAAAATGGATAAGCGAAAACGGAAACTAAAAACATATTGCGTCGAAAGGATGAAAAGGCTAATTTTGCCCTAAGATTTAACACTAAAAACTAACCCCAAACTTTCGCTCACACCTATGGAGAAAAAGAAAAACCTCTATCAGCTCCACGACGAACACGTAGAGTGGATGAAGCACGTGGATTTTTTCCGCGATGAAGTCCATTCTCTGGAAAACCGTTTAGGCGAAGTCGTTTCGCGCAATACCGATCAAAGCGTTCGCGCGCAAGTGGAGTCCTTCCAAAACAAAATCATCGTTCATAAAGAACAGTTCGATATTTTCTACCACGACGTTAAGCAGCACGAGAACGAATTAGTCTCCAGCGCGCAGGCTAACCCTACGGCATCTGATCACCGCTTATTTGATGACCATTCGGGACTCCGTGACCGTTATAATACGATGGTTAATATGTTTGGAGAACTAAAAGACGGCGTTTATAAGTTCGTATCGCCGATCATGTAATTCTTACGACTAACAATATATCCCAACCGTTACCTTCAAATGCGATAGGTAGCGGTTTTTTTTATACTCTAAACGTCGGTTGGTCCGGGTGTGCCGGATTCACTTCCAGCTTTTCCGCGACCGGATTGGCAACTACATCCATCAGTTGCATGGTGGTTGCACCCAACAGTGGTTCATCACCAATAACCATTGCTTGAATTACTGTTGATATATTCTGGAATCGTAGTTCGATAGCTTCGGTAACGCCAACCGATTGAACCCTGCCGTCAGCATACCGTGTTTGTTCAGACCCCGTGACGTGATACGAAGTCCCAGTTCTTCACACAAACTTTGAGGTAATACCGACATGTAGGCTACGGTATCCACCAAAAATGTTACTTCTTTTTGTCGGATTTGATCGGGTTTAATAAAATGATCTTCCGCATTAGCTAAATCTCTATAATTCGTTACCAATAAATTAGCGTAAATAAGTCCCATTGTGCTTCCAATTTATTCTTTACACAAAGATACGTGAAAATAAATTCCGTAACGTCCTGTTTATGGGCTATTTTGATTCGTTTGGCATCATTTTAGATTAAGGTTAAGTAAGTGTTACCCGCTCAACTTGAAATCAGCTATGAAATCATTTCTTATCCTTATCTTCTGTATCGTCGGCTTGGGGACTACCATTCAAGCGCAACGCGGACCCGCTACCCAATCCTCCGTCAATCGTGGGCAGTCTTATCGATCCCATGATTATAACCCGAATACCACTTGGGTAGATGCAACCGTTCCGCCACCGGCTCAACCCTGTTTTGAAGACCGCAGGGAGTGGATTCCCGGAGGCTGGCAATTTTCATGCGGCAGACGAATTTGGGTGCCGGGACGCTGGGGCGTTAATCGCGTGGACGTGCCATGTCCGCCTCCGCCGATGCCCGTAGCTCCGTCCACAGGCTGTTTCCAACCGACCCTTTCGCCCGAAGGCTTTTCGATGGCGATGCAGTCGGTTCAGAACAGAGGCTTTGAATCCTCCCGAATGACCATTGCCCGCGAAATCGTGATGACCAACTGCCTTACTTCCGTTCAAGTGCGTGATTTATTAACGCTCTTCAGCTTTGAAAGCAGTCGCTTGGAGTTGGCAAAGCATGCTTATCACCATACAGTAGACAAAAACAACTATTACCTCGTCAACGATGCTTTTCGCTTTGAATCCAGCGTGCGGGAGTTAGGAATGTTCATTCAATCCTGCCGGCACTAAGCCTGTTCGTTAAAGAGTTTTTTCTCCGCCCAAAATGCTCCAAAAGGAAGCAATGACGCGATGACGGCTAAAAGCACTTTCTTGTTCGTCCACCGGTATTCGATCTTAGCTTGAAGGACATAGATGATGTACAGCACAAACAGCAACCCATGTGCTAAGCCGATGACTTTATTGGGGGCAGTGATGTGCATCATGTACTTTAGGGGCATGCTCACCGCAAAAAGCAGTAAAAAAGAAATACCTTCCAGCACGGCTACGATTCGTAAACGTCCTAAAAGGGTTTGGAATGTGTAAGAACTCATATGGTAGTAAGGGTGTTTTTCTGTTGCGTATTTATAAACTGAAATTACAACAACTGCGTGTTGAAATCGGTGCTAAAATACTGTTTTCTTTTGAAGTAGTTGTTTCCGGTCGTATTACGAAAACCAGAATTTTCTGCTTAGGAACTAAGTAAAATATCCTTTACTTTGTGGTTATGAGCATTCAGTTTCCGGACGCAACCCCTTACGATACCCGCACCAAGCAACTCCTTGCTCCGGCGATTCCGGTTTTGTTGCCCGTTTTGTTGAATATGAAGACCACCGACCCGCAGGATTGGGTAACTTTACCCAATGAGCAAACGTTAAGTATTCATAAACGTGCTGATTTCGTCATACACAATCCGAAAACCAATGAGTTAATCCAAATCGAATTACAGACCTACGCGGAATCGAACTTGTTGGAACAATGCTTCGTCTATGCCGCGCCGTATATGGCTGAATATCAGACGATTCCCTACCAATATGTCTTACATTTGGGTAAAACACCCGCCACCTATCGCACCAAGTTTCGGAACAAATGGCATACTTTTCGCATCCATATCATTGACATGAAGCGGCAACGGGCAGAACAATTCCTACGTACCGATATTCCCGAAGCGGTCGTTTTTGTAATTCTCTGCGCTTATAAATCGCTGGAACGCTTGGTGGAAGAAATTTTAGCCCGTTTACGGGAATTAACCGTTGACAAAAATGAGTTAGCAGATTATATTAGCATCTTGGATACCTTAGGGGAACTCAGAGACTTAAACACCATCATTAAAGAGAAATCAAAACATATGGCACTCCAATTTGACAAAACCAAGACCTTCCTCTTCCAAGAAGGGCTTGAGGTCGGTGAAGCAAGGGGCGAGGCAAGAGGCGAGGCGAGAGGCGAGGCGAGAGGTAAAGCAGAAGGTCGTGATGAGCAATTAGTCGAAATCGTTCGAGAGATGTATAACGACGGCGATTCCCTAACCAAAATAGCCAGAATTTGCCACCTGACCGAAGTACGGGTACGTCATATCCTTGACCTCCCCCCCGAAAATTAAAGAGAAATCAAAACATATGGCACTCCAATTTGACAAAACCAAGACCTTCCTCTTCCAAGAAGGGCTTGAGGTCGGTGAAGCAAGGGGCGAGGCGAGAGGCGAGGCGAGGCGAGGCGAGAGGTAAAGCAGAAGGTCGTGATGAGCAATTAGTCGAAATCGTTCGAGAGATGTATAATGATGGCGATTCCCTAACCAAAATCGCCAGAATCTGCCACCTGACGGAAGAGCGTGTACGCCAAATACTTGACCTCCCAACGATCGAGCAGTAGCTCCGAAAAGTTAGCGGAAAAACAACAGTATTTATCGGATTATGCTTGCGTTACTGAACGTTTTTAGTGGTTTCTTTCCGCAATATTTCCCAAAACTTTTTCCCGTCCGGCAAGCCGTAGCCTTCCTTACTGTTGGGGCTTTGTGCCAGATGACCGCTTTGGAGTAAAGCCTGCTTCACTTTTGCATCCGAAAGGTTGCGAAACTTACCGATAACCGCCCCTAACATCCCCGAAACCTGTGGCGCAGCATAGGAAGTGCCGTCCCCGAAATACGTCCCGAAAGCCCGTAATTGGTCGCCGAAAGAAACTACGTCGGGTTTGATGCGCCCATCCGCAGTAGGACCTACCGATGAAAAGCCCGAAACTTGACCATCCCTTTTGATTGAACCCACACACACCGAGCCGAAAGCATCGCAGGGGGGGCAGATGGTCGTCTCTTTGGAAGGGATGCCCTCATTACCGGCGGAACATACGACGATGATTCCCCGCTCAAAAGCCTTATTCGCCGCGAGGGTGATGACTGCCGTCTTACCGTTTTTGTCGGGGTCGGCGTAGTGGCGTTTTTCCCCTTCATCAAATTTAGCGTAATTCAACGATGTATGGATCAAGTCCACCCCGATGGAGTCCGCCCATTCCGCTGCTGCTACCCAGTTGTCCTCTTCGATATTGCGCTCGGTGGCGTTATCTTCGGTGCGGGCTAGGTAAAAGGTGGCTTTGAAAGCGGAGGCGCGTTCTTTGCCTTTGCGTCCGCCAATGAGTGCGGAGACGTGTGTGCCATGCGTACCGGAATGGAAAACGTCCGTTTGCTTGTCCACAAAATCATAATGCGCACGGATTTTCATCTTTTTGAACCACACCGTCCGGGTATCCTTTGGCACATTCCGCACGTACTTAAATCCGTCATCAAATACAGCGATTTTTACCCCTTTGCCTTTACAGCCTTTTTTGCGGAGAAATGGGATGTTCATCCGTTCTTGGGCTTGGCTCAGGGGAAAGCCGAAACTTTCCTCCGAATCCTCCGAAGCAGTTACCAACTTTCCGCAAACGAAGGGCTGTACATTCTTTACAAATGGCAGGTTCAGCACCGCTTCGGGCAAATTTCCTTCCACACTCACGGCATTCAGCCAGCGTGAGCTATGCCGGATGCGTAACCCCTGATCTTGTAAGGCTTTCACATAAACGGGATTGACGGGAGAATCATCTTCCGTTAAGCCGACGGATTGACGTTCTTGTAAGCGTTCGGGGGATAGGGCAGGGGGCAGACTTTGATCTTTGTCTTGAAGGAAAATCCAGTACCCCGTTTGTCCTTTCGTCGTTTCAGCCGATACGTATAAAAGAAAGGCAAGAATAATACTTAATCGGTAACTCATCTTTGCATTAAGGATTCGATGTCTTCCGGTAAGAGGGGGATATGTTCCGTTAAGTCTTTCACACCGTTTTCGGTAATCAGGACGTTATTTTCCAAGCGAATGCCAAAACCTTCTTCGGGAATGTAAATGCCCGGCTCAACGGTAAAAACCATTCCGGCGCGGAAAGGCGTGTATCTGCCACCCAAATCATGGGTATCCAAGCCGAGATGGTGCGACGTGCCGTGCATGAAATATTTTTTGTAGGCGGGCCACTCAGGGGCTTGATTATCAATGTCGGCTTGGGTGATTAAACCGAGTTTCAGCAGTTGTTCCTCCATGATGAAGCCCATCTTTTCGTGGTATTGGTCTAAGGTATAGTCCGCCGGCACGAGCAGTTTTTTAGCTTCGTTCATCACATGAAGTACGGCGAGGTAGACTTCTTTTTGTCTGGGCGTAAACTTACCGTTGGCGGGGATGGTGCGCGTCAGGTCTGAATGAAACAAACCGTATTCACATCCACAATCAATGAGTACCAAGTCGCCGTCCTGAATGATCTGATCGTTCAGATTGTAGTGGAGCGTGTTGGTATTTTTTCCCGAAGCGATGATCGGATCGAAGGCAAAGCCCGTTCCGCCGTTGCGCGTATATTCATGGATGAGTTCGGCTTCGATTTCGTATTCATAGATACCGGGCTTCACGAATTTGAGGATGCGTCTGAAACCTTTTTCGGCAATATCGACTGCTTTTTGTAGGACGGCGATTTCTTCGGGTTCTTTAATCTGCCGCAGGTTTAAGAGGATGGGATTTGCCCGTTCGATCTTATGCGCCGGAAATTCATAACCCAAGCGTTCCGCGAAAGCATGTGCGGCGGTGTACATGTATTTGCGGTTGCGGTCATGCTCGTTGAAGTCGAGGTAAAAGCCCTCAATATGCGAAACGAGATGATAAAATACGTTATCGAAATCCTCCAGATACTTAATGGTAGTGATCCCTGAGGCGTTTCGGGCTTCTTCTTTGGAATATTTCCAGCCTTCCCACACTTGGATGTGTTCGTTGGTTTTGCGGGTGAAAAGGATTTGGCGTTGATCTTCACGGGGCGCGTCGGGGAACAGGAACAGGAAGCCGTCCTCTTGGTCAATACCCGTCAGGTAATAAAAATCACTGTTTTGGGTAAATTTATAGTTGGCATCACCGTTCGCAATGAGAATTTCATTGGCGAAGATGATGGCGGCGTGTTTGGGTTTCATCCGTGCGATGAATTTTTCGCGGTTACGGATGAAGAGTGCTGCGGGCGGAGGCGTATAGCGCATGAGTGAGAGTTATTTTTTCGGGGTAAATATAGGAGTATTGCTCAAGAAGCGGGATACCCGTAAGGAAAATTAGGGTTTAAGCATCGGACGATGGAGTGGATGCGTGATTTGAAATTATTTTACATGAAAACAAAATCATCATTAAATTAATTAAGTTAATATGAAAAATAAAACATAAAATAATAAAAATCAAAGAAAAGGCTTTTGATGGGGTGGAAACTTTTGGGATTTTAATTGTATTAGTGATATTTATTCATGTTAATACATCATAGTAGATATTTACATGGATCATATATCGCATGGATTTATGAAAATAATACATGTGAAATAATGGAAACTATTAAAAGCAAACGTAATTATAAATGCATTAATTGTATTTTGATTGTCCAAGACCATGTTAAAATTGATACTACCATTTAGTATAATAAAAGCTAATTTTGTTTAAATATTAGAATAATATTAACAAACGTTCGTCCCCAAAATACGCCCGAGCCAGCTGTTATTTAATCTGAATTAGAATCGATTTTAACTAAATAAATACTATTTTTTAGTATTTATTTAGTTAAATAATGCTAAAAATACAGAAACGCTAAATTGTTTGTTAGGGTATGAAAAATAACATGTAATTGGGCAACGAGAGATTGTTTTGGGCGAGTGTCGGGTTGGGTGTTGTTTAATTTTGACATTATAATATTTGTTCATAAAATAAAAAATGTTGGAGGGGAGTCTGTAAAGTAAGTTTTATACGCAATTATGCGGAATCGGGTTCTTGATAGAGGTTAAGGTGAAAGATTATGGAGGCGTATGGTTGTTAAAAAACATTACGAACCCCCTTTTACGTAAAGGAATTGTTACAAAATCGCTTTTTCGTGGTGATTTCTATATTATATTTGTAACATGCCAAGTAATGCGTTTTTTGTCTAACCCAATTTTGGTTTATACCGTATGAAAATTCTACTGTTTATCTTTTTATTTGCGCTACAGCTGACGGTTTCCGTCGATATGGCAGTAGCACAAACCCAACAGCAACCGATCGTCATGGAGGACTACGCCCTGTTGCTTCAACTGAGTCCCCAAACCCTCCGTAAGCAAGGAGAAGCCCAAGTGCATCAATCCCTGCTGAAGGATTTTGACATCCTGTATGCCGGTTACGTGAAAGGACAGGCACAGTTTGTCATTCGTCGTTCTGCGGTGATGGCATCCATCAATCCCTTGCGTGAACGTGTCAGCAAACGCTTTCCCAACGAGTCCTTACGCTCCATGACCAACGTGGAGTATGAAAAATTAGAAAAAAACTTAACCCGTTAACCTCTTTCCCACGCTCCTTATTTAAAACAAGCGTATGAATAAGTTTTTCCACAACATGTTCCACAGCCCCCCGCTAATCCTCGCCTTCTTGCTGGCGTTGATCCACTGCGGGACTGCCGAAGCGCAGGTACAGGGCTTTAACTATTTCCGGGACATCACCATTCGTAACAATGGTGCGCAAGCCACCCCCGCCAACTATCAAGTTGGTTTCGCCATGGACCTGCAGGCATTAATCACTGCGGGTAAATTGCGTGCCGACCGTGCCGACATTCGATTGGCATTATTGCCGTCGAACTGTCAAACGTTCCTCCCCCACTGGATTGAGGATAGCATTGCCAACTTCAACGCTCCGCCCCCCGGTAACTTCAACGGTTGGGCAATTATCTGGACGAAGATTGCCAGTCCTATCGCTCCCGGTGGTACGGTTACCATTCGGATGAACTACGGTAATCCAACAGCACCCAGTATTGAAGATGGTTTCAATACCTTTGATTTCTTCGATGATTTTGGCGTTCCGGGTATCAATGCCCGTTGGACGAACTGCCCTAACATCGCTTGGGGACAAACAGCAACCGTAAACGGGATGACGCGTGGTTTCGCGCACATGCCCGCTCCGCCTAACGGAGACATCGGTATGATCTATTCCACTACCTTTACAGGCACGGATTATATTGTCGAATCAGACTTTTATTACAACAACAACTCTTGTGGTGGTTGTTGGTCGCACGGATCCGGTATTAACGTTCGTAAGCAAGGTGCCGGCGACGGTAACTTACTTTGGGGACCCTGGTACGGTAACAGATACAACATCGGTCGTTCAAACGGTTCTTGTCAAGCACTCTTCGGAACAGTTTTGGCTACTATTGCCGGTGGACACCCCTCGCACTTCCCGCCCGCTTGGTATAAGTTTCATACCCGTGTGGTAGGTAATACAATTAACGGTAGAATATTTGTAGGGCAAAATGCTCCGGCGTTCATTACTGCCGCCGCTTCTTTTGCTTCCGGTGGTGTTGGTTTTGGCGGTTTCCAAAACTCCTACTTTGACTGGTTCAGAGTACGTAAAGTATTCAGTCCTGAACCTACTAATACGGTTGGTAACGAACAGCTCAACCAAGTAGTGGTTAACCCTGATCCCGTTCCACCGCGTTGTTCTACAGACCCTCCCACCCAGTTAACGGCGAACTATACCTTGCCCGGTGCAGTCTTTACTTGGACTCCCGGTAATAATGGTAACCCGAACTTCGTCGGTCAAGTTTTCGATGCTACGCCAACCGTAACGACTACCTATACGGTAACGGCT